>Ga0182736_1000278_pt1 | contig 91733 bp, 79 predicted proteins | sample eDN5th30CKraftBY_FD_128882 | JGI IMG/M metagenome (GOLD analysis project Ga0182736, IMG submission 128882) | Enriched backyard soil microbial communities from Emeryville, California, USA - eDNA 5th pass 30_C Kraft BY (version 2) (version 2) | ecosystem: Environmental > Terrestrial > Soil >... | reverse complement strand
GGGCATGTCCTCGACGTCGAAGCCGGCCAGCGAGTCGGTGCCGAAGTGGTTCAGCAATTGCTGGCGGGCGCCGCTGGTCTCGAAATGCCAGACCGGCACCGGACTGATGGGGGCGCTGAAATCGACCGGCAGCGGCTGGCCCTCGGCCAGGATCACTTCCGCCGGCGAGATGCGATGCAGCTCGCTCGCCAGCAGGGCCGGCGCGCATTCGGTCAGGCGGAATTCACCGCTGGCCAGGTTCAGCCAGGCGACGCCTACGCGGCCGGTCTTGCCGTTGCCCGGCTGGACGGCGGCGACGGCGCGGTCGGCCTTGGCCGGAAGCAGGGCTTCGTCGGTCAAGGTGCCGGGCGTCACGATACGGACGATACGGCGTTCCACCGGCCCTTTCGAGGTGGCGGGATCGCCGATCTGCTCGCAGATCGCGACCGACTCTCCCAGCTTGACCAACCGGCCCAGATACTGCTCGACGGCATGGAAGGGCACACCCGCCATCCGTATGGGCACGCCATTGGAGGCGCCGCGCGTGGTGAGCGTCAGGTTCAGGAGACGCGAGGCTTTTTCCGCATCGTCGTAGAACAGCTCATAGAAGTCGCCCATGCGGTAGAACAGCAGCAGAGGGCCGGCTTCGGCCTTCAGGCGGAGATACTGCTGCATCATGGGGGTGTGTGCGCTGGTATCTGCTTTTTCCATCAAAAATCAATAGGTTATGTTCGTCGTGGCGCCGAATCGGGGCAGGTTCGAAGCGAAGGATCCGCATGCGCAAGAAATGGCATTGTAGTGAGGGCTGGCCGGTGGCCCCACTATGCGGATTTGAAAACAAAGGTCAGATCCGGATCGACCGCAGTACGCCGATGGGCAGGTCGATCCCGAAATGCCCGCGCAGCGCCGCCTGGAGCGCCGGCGTGTCGTTCAGCACCTGTTCCCGGGCACGGCCGTCGGCTTCCCGGATTTTCAGAACCCTGCCGGACAACGTTACCCGGCGGCCTTCGGGCAGTGCCCGCGCCGCGGTGAGTCCTTGCAGGAAGTGCGAAGCGGGATGCGTGCTGGTGTACCAGTTCGCCACCTGGCGATCGACCATGGGCATGTCGTCGCCGGTGAACTCGTAGACATCGACCCACTGGCCGGCATGCAACACCTGGTGGAACCATTTGCCGTCCTCGCGCACCAGGCGCCGCATGTCGTGCGGCGTGGCCTGGGTGACGCCGTCCTCCAGGCGCAGCGCGCGCGTGAGCGAGGTCGCGCCGACGCCGACGTCGGTGATCCAGTCCTGTCCGTCGATGGCGACCGCCAAGGTCAGGTGCGTACGCTGCGGCAGGATGCCGCGGTCGGTGGTTCCCAGGCGCACCCGCGCTCCCAGGGGGCGGACCGCGAAGCCAAGCCGCGCGAGCAGTTCCAGGAACAAGCCGTTCAGTTCGAAACAATAGCCGCCGCGGTGTCCGGCAATGAGCTTGTCGTACAGACTCTGGGGTTCCAGGTCGATGGTCCGGCCCAGCAGCACGTCTATGTTCTCGAACGGGATGGATCGCGAGTGGGCGCAAGTCAGCGCGTCCAGCACCGCGGCCGAGGGCTCCCGGGAGCCCTGGTAGCCGAGTCGTGCCAGATACGCGTCGATGTCGAACTGATTGTCCACCGGGTCTCCTTGTCCATGCCCGCGGATGCCGCTCGCCCGGTCACGCGGACGAGAGTCGAGCGGGAACAGGCCCTAGACGAAGGCTAACAGGAGAAGGGCCGCGGCGAGTACCCATATCGCAATGAACACCGCCGCCGCCACCCGGCTGACCGGCCTGTTCGAGCGTTCCGCCGCGGCTGCCCGGAATTCGGCCATCAGCTCCGCGGGAATGAGGCGCACGACGAGCAGGATGCCGAGGGGGACGATGATCAGGTCGTCCAGGTATCCCAGCACGGGGATGAAGTCGGGGATGAGGTCGATGGGCGAGACCGCGTAGGCGGCCACCAGCAGGGCGAGCACCTTGGCGATCCAGGGGGTCCGGGGATCCCGGGCCGCCAGCCATATCGCGACCACATCCTGTTTGATGTTTCGTGCCCACTGCCTCATCTGCTTGATCATCGTGCGCGTCCGGGAGTTACTTCATGTAAGACCGCACGGCGGCCACCACTTCTTCGAGGTCGGCCGCCCGGACATCGGCTGGTACATCGCCGCGGCCCAGGTGTTCGCGGATATGCCCCTCCAGTACCTCGGCCATGAGCCCGTTCACCGCGCCCCGTATCGCGGCGATCTGCTGCAGGATCGCCACGCATTCCGCCTGCTGCGCGAGAGCGTTCTCCAGGGCCTCGGCCTGTCCCCTGATCCGGCGGACCCGCGTCAGAAGCTGCTTTTGATTGTGGGTGGTGTGGGCCATTGGCAGCATTCTCTTTCGTTGAACTATACTGGGGTATAGTATATGCGATTATCCGGAACGAGCCCACTTCATGTCGACATCCGCCACTCCCCAGAACTGGACCCACGGCCACGTCTTCGATGAAGGGAATCCTTTGGCCGAACGCAATACCCGCCGGGCGGTCCTGCTTACCGCAGCGATGATGGTCGTCGAGATCCTGGGGGGCTACGTCTTCAATTCGATGGCGCTGCTGGCCGATGGGTGGCACATGAGTTCGCACGCCCTGGCGCTCGGCCTGGCGGTGCTGGCGTACGGTGCGGCGCGCCGCTACGCGAACGACGGGCGCTTTGCCTTCGGGACGTGGAAGATCGAAGTGCTGGGCGGCTATACGAGCGCCCTGTTCCTGATCGGGGTGGCGGTCCTGATGCTTTACGAGTCCGTCGAGCGGCTGATGGCCCCCACGACGATCCACTACGATCAAGCCATCGCCATTGCGGCGGTTGGCCTGGCCGTGAATCTCGCATGCGCCTGGCTGCTGAAGGACGGGCACCACGGCCATGACCACGACCACGGGCACGGGCACGCCCACGGCGGCGATCTGAATTTGCGCTCTGCCTACCTGCACGTCATCGCCGACGCCGCCACGTCCGTGCTGGCGATCATTGCCCTGTTCGGCGGCAGGTTCTGGGGAGCGGCGTGGCTGGATCCCGCCATGGGCATCGTCGGCGCCGCCCTGGTTGCCGCCTGGGCGTATGGCCTGCTGCGTGCCTCGGGCAAGGTCCTGCTCGATGCGGAGATGGATGCGCCGGTCGTGGCCGAGATCCGGGAGGTGGTCGAGGCGTGCCCGTTCAAGGCGACGATCACCGATCTGCACGTCTGGCGGGTGGGGAAGGGCGGGTACGCCTGCATCCTGGGCGTGGTCACCGATACGCAGGCGACCCCTTCCCATTTTCGGGAAGCGCTGGCCATCCATGAAGAGCTGGTGCACGTCACCGTGGAGGTCAATCGCATACCGGCCGTTCCTTTCGGCGCGCCACCTGGATCTTGTCGCTGATCTTCACCCAGATTTGGCGACCTGGTCATTGCCGTTGTCGTACATGAAGGCCAGGATGAGCCGGGCCTGCCCGAGCCGATGGCGCTGTATCGTCCGGCACCACCATGCATGCGCAGGAGCGCGAGGGCTTGCGCGTGCTGCAGCGTACCGGCAAGGACATCGATGGCGTGTTCTGCACCTCCGATCTCCTGGCCGCGGAAATGATAGCGGCCCAGGCCAACGGGCAACGGCCGGCGAAATCGGTCGTGGGGGTCGGACTCCGCGTCGCGGCGCGTGATGCGTCCGGGACGACCGCGAGCCGCCGGGTCGATTACACTCCCGGCCGATCCGCAATGAAGGTTTGCATGGAAATAGAGATCAACGAAGAGCTGCGGGCCTACATCGATCCGCTGAGCCAGGACGAATACGCCGCGCTGGAGGGGAGCCTGCTTGCCGAAGGCTGCCGCGATGCGCTGGTGCTGTGGGGCAGCGTGCTGGTCGATGGCCACAACCGCTACGGCATCTGCAAGAAGCATGGCATCGAGTTCCGGACCGTGCAGAACACGACGTTCCGTTCGATGGACGACGTGCGGCTCTGGATGATAGACAACCACCTGGGCCGGCGCAGCATTTCCGACTACCAGCGGGGCGTGCTGGCCTTGCGCAAGAAAGACATCCTGCAGATGCGGACGGCGGCCGATGGGCTGGCTCCCGCCGCATCCGCGGATGCGGCCGAGGTGCCGTCAGGGCCGGAGCGGGGCGGGTCCGCCGAGCCGGTCCGGCCCGCCCTGGCGACGCGCGAGGCCGTGGCGCGGGCCGCGCGGCTCAGCACGGCGACCGTCGGCCAGATCGAGAAGATCCAGAAGGCGGCGGCGCCCGAGTTGGTGGAGGCGGTCAAGTCCGGGACCATCTCGATCAGTGCCGCGGCGGCGGTCGCCACGCTGCCGGCCCAAGAGCAGGTGGTGGCGGTGGCCGGCGGCAAGGACGAGCTGCGGCGCGCCGCGCGCCAGGTGCGCGAGAAGAAGTCCAGGCCCAAGGACGACGAGGCGGATCTGCCGCCAGAGAGCACGGACGTGGACGAGCTGCAGCGCCTGGTGCGCGCCCTGAGGGCCGAGAACGCCGATCTGAAACGCCGGGTGGCGAATCTGACCGTGGCGTTGAAGGAAGCGCGTGGCGCGAAGGGAGGGGGCGACACCGGCCGCGAGGCGCCTCGGGAGGGTTGACGCGGGGCCCTTGGGGCTATGTTCCGGCCGATGTAACGTCGCCACCTCGCCGCACTTACAGAGCTTACATGTAGATTACACGGCCGCAGGACCGCCAGCCGTATGCTCGCCCCGCGTTCACGCTTTACCGAAAGGAGGTCGTCGTGGCGAACAAGAGAATGGCGTACGGCATGTTGGCCCTGGGCTGTGCGGGGGCACTGGGATTGGCGGCATGCGGCGGCGGGGACGGTTCGTCCGCTCCCGCCCAGGGCACGCTGCAAGTTTCGATGACCGATGCGCCCGCCTGTGGCTTCGATCATGTCTTCGTAACCGTCAGTAAGATCCGTGTGAACGGCAAGCCGAACGTCGACGACAGCGGGTCGGGCTGGGTGGATATCCCGGTGACTCCCGCCCGGCGGATCGACCTCCTGTCGCTGACCAACGGCGCCATGGCCGCATTGGGCAAGGCAGCGTTGCCGGCGGGTGATTATCAGCAGATCCGCCTGGTATTGCAGGCCAATGCCGGCAAGCCCTACGCGAATGCGGTGGTGCAGACTGGAGGCGGTGGAGACGAGATCGCGCTGACCACGCCCAGCGCGTCGCAAAGCGGCTACAAGATCATCCGGCCGTTCACCGTTGCCCCGGATACGCTGACCGATCTCGTGCTGGACTTCGACGCCTGCAAGTCCATCGTCGCGCGCGGCAATGGGGGGTTCAATCTCAAGCCGGTGGTGACCGCGATTCCCATCGTGGTGAGCGGCAAGGTGGTCGGTTATGCCCCGGCCGGTTCGCGTGTCTATGCCGAGCGCGGCGGCGAAGTCGTCAAGGGCACCGTGGCCACGAGCGAAGGCGTGTTCACGCTGTCCCCCATCGAGCAGAGCAGCACGACCGGCAATGTCGACGTCGTGGTGGTGCCGCCGGCATCGGCCGCGCGCGGCGTGGGCATCATCCGTTCGGTGCCGGTGGTGGCCGGAGCCAGCACGACGGTCTCCACGCCGACGGCGCCCATCGTTCCGCCGCCGTCGACCTTCAGCACCGTGTCGGGTACCGTGACGCCGCTGAGCGCCGAAGCGTCGCTGCGCGCCCTGCAGACGACGGGCGGGGCGAAGTTCGAAGTGGCTTCCACGTTCGCCAGCCTGACGACCGGTGCCTATGGCATGAACCTGCCCGCCGCCGCACCGGTGGTCGGCACCTACCAGACCACGCTGCCCATTCCCCTGGTCCCGGACGCGACCGTGGCGGGGCGCTACACGATAGAGGCCACTACCTCGACGGGCGCCGTGAAGTCCTCGTCCGTCGACATCGGTGCGGGACCGGCAACGCGGGACTTCGCGTTCTGATCCGTACACAAGGAGCAATCATGAAATCCATCCTGACAGCCATCGTCGCCGCGACCGCGCTGGGCGGATGCGCGGTGTACACCCCGGGAGGCGCCGTGGTGGCGCCGGCGCCGGGTTACTACTACGATTCGCCGGGGTATTACTACGATTATCGGCCGGCCTACCGGGGCGGCTACTATCCCGGTCCGCGCTTCTGCCCGCCGGGGCAGGCCAAGAAAGGCCGCTGCTAGCGCGGCCGTGCAGGGGGGCGTGCCGCGTGCGGCTTTGCCCCCCCCGGGTGCCCGTCCGGGTCGATCAGGCGAGCGCCGGGTAGTCGATGTACCCCTTTTCCGTGCCGCCGTAGAACGTGGCGTTGTCCGGGGCATTGAGCGGAGCGCGTTCGCGCAGGCGGCGCACCAGATCGGGATTGGCGATGAACAGCTTGCCGAATGCCACGAGATCCGCGGCCCCGCTTTCGACCGCCTGCTCCGCGGCCGCGCGGTCGTAGCCGTTGTTGGTCATCCAGGCGCCCTTGCCGCCGGCTTCTGCGTAGGCGGTTTTCAGCGCGGCGTAGTCGAACGGCGCGTCGCCCTGGCGGTAGTCGCGGGCACCACCCGTCGCGCCTTCGATGACGTGGACGTAGGCCAGCCCGTAGCCGGCCAGCTTGCGCACCACGTAGTCGAACAAGGGCTGGGGCTCCGGATCCGAGGCGTCGTTGGCGGGCGTGACGGGCGAGATGCGGATGCCCGTGCGGCCGGCCCCGATCTCGCCGGTGATGGCGTCCAGGACTTCCGTCAGCAGGCGCGCCCGGTTTTCGATGGCGCCCCCATAGGCGTCGTCCCGGTGGTTGCTGCCCGAACGCAGGAATTGATCGATCAGGTAACCGTTGGCGGCGTGCAGTTCGACGCCGTCGAAGCCGGCCTCGATGGCGGCGCGCGCGGCGCGCCGATAATCGGCGACGATGCCGGGCAATTCGTCCAGCCGCAGCGCGCGCGGTTCGGATGTCGGGGCGAAGCCGCCGCCGTCCGGCCCGACGAGGTAGGTCTTGGCGTTGGCGCGGATGGCCGACGGCGCCACCGGCGCGCCGCCGTCCGGCTGCAGCGAGGTATGCGATACCCGTCCCACGTGCCAGAGCTGGACGACGATCTTGCCGCCCTTGGCGTGGACCGCATCGGTCACGCGCCGCCAGCCGGCCAGTTGCTCTTCCGAATACAGGCCGGGTACGTCGGCATAGCCCTGGCCCTGGTGGCTGATGGCGGTGGCTTCCGTGATCAGCAGGCCGGCGCTGGCGCGTTGGCTGTAATAGGTGGCCGTGACGGGCTGGGGCACGGCCCGCGGCGAACGGTTGCGGGTCAGCGGAGCCATGACGATACGGTTGGCGAGCTGGAGGTCGCCGGCGGTGATCGGGTCGTATAGCGTGGTCATAGGGAATCCTGGCGAAGCTGTGGGCTGAGTCATATCGATGAGTGGCGAATTATATATCGCAAGATAACGATATATGCTCATGCCCGTTATCGCAGAGGGGGCATCCGGTGGGTGGGGAAAGGGTGCAAATCCGGTACTATGCCCGGCTGGTCTTCGTCTGCCCGCGCCGTCGTTCCATGTCCGATCGTTCCGCTTCCTCCCGGTTTTTCCCGTCGTTGCCCGCTTTCTCTGTTTCCGCGCTGCGCACCTGGCTGCGCTCGTTCCGGCCGGGCCGCATGCGCATCAATGGCAGGGAGCGCTTGCGCATCGTGCTGGGGGCGCTGGCGGGGGTCTTGTTGGCCGCCTGGGCGAGCCGGACGATGGCCGGGGAACTGGGGGCCGCGGCCTGGATGGTCGCGCCGCTGGGCGCGAGCGCGGTGCTGGTGTTCGCGGTGCCGGCCAGCCCCCTGGCCCAGCCGTGGTCGGTGATAGGCGGGAACACCCTGTCGGCGCTGGTGGGCATCGCCTGCGTCAATCTGGTCGGCGATCCCGTCCTGGCGGCCGGGTTGGCGGTGGGCGGCGCCATCGTGGTCATGCTGTCGCTGCGCTGCCTGCATCCCCCGGGCGGCGCCGCCGCCCTGACCGCGGTGCTGGCCCAGGCCGTGGACTACCGTTTCGCGCTGTTTCCGGTATTGACCAATTCCGCGTTGCTGATCATGGTCGGCCTGGCCTACAACAGCCTGACCGGGCGCCGATACCCCCATGCCCAGGCCAAGCCCGTGCCCGGGTCGGGGTCCCGCTTCACGGCGGCGGACCTCGATGCCGCGCTGGCGCACTACAACCAGGTGCTGGACATCAGCCCCGACGACCTGGAGAGCCTGCTGCATCAGGCGGAAGCGGCCGCCTACCGGCGCAGCCTGGGAGAATTGCGCTGCCGGGACATCATGACGCGCGAGCCGTTCAGCGCCGCGCAGGATATGTCGCTCAAGGAGGCCTGGGCCTTGATGCGGCAGCACCGCATCAAGGCGCTGCCGGTGGTCGACCGGGCCCGGGGCGTGGTGGGCATCGTGACGGTGGCCGATTTCATGCGGCAATTGGAGATGGACCGGCCCGAGGGGTGGGGAGGGCGGCTGCGGGCGCTGGTCGGCTTTGCCCCGGCGGGCGGCGGGCGTCCCAGGATCATTTCGCAGATCATGACCCGGCAGGTCCGGGTGGTGAGCGCCAGCCGCTACGTGATCGAGCTGATTCCCATGTTCGCCGACGGCGGCCATCACCACATTCCCGTGATCGACGAAGAGCGGACGCTGGCCGGGATCATCACGCAAACCGATCTTGTCAAGGCCCTGTCGCGGGCGATTGGAGCCGGAAGAGAGGCATGATTTGGCGTCTTTTCCGCGGTGATGGACACCTTAATTTGACGGCGGATGCGTCGTTAATACCGTTGCAAGTACGTTGACCGGAGACAGGCCCCGCTATCGTCCAGCTGTCCAGGCGTGGTTCCGGGTCTCCCTTGAGCCCGTCCCTCCATGCGACTTGATACTTTAGACCGCGTTTGCGCCGATCCGGTGGCCTCTTTCGAAAGCGCCATCGATTTCTTCGCGCGCATCGATCAGCAGGGCCGGTTCCTGTACATCTCCGAACCGGGGCTGGCATTCATCGGCTATCACCGCGAATACCTGCGCATCGTGACCTTGCGCGACCTGGTCCCGCAGGAAGACGCGCCCCTGCTCGAAGCCTGCCTGCGGCAGGCCCAGCACACGGGCGAGGTGCAGAAGTGCACGCTGCACCTGATCAAGACACTGACCTACCCCCGGTTGGTCGAGCTGCGCGTCGCGCCGGATGCGACCGGGTCCGGACAGTTGCTGGTGGTCGGCCACGACGTCTCGGCCTGGGCCGACAACGAGCAGTGCCTGACCTACGCCATGTACCACGACGTGCTGACCGGGCTCGACAACCTGGCGTCGGCGCGCCACGAGATCGAGCGCGCCAAGCAGGAGGCGCTGGACAAGGGCTTTCGCGTGGCCCTGCTGCAGATCGACATCGACGAATTCCATCGCGTCAACCAGGCCTTCGGCTACGAGGCCGGCGACCGCATCCTGCACGAGACGGCGCTGCGGCTCAAGAACGCCTGCCATGCGCGGGAATTCGTGGCGCGCTGCTATAGCGACGCTTTCCTGATACTGCTGCGCGACGTGCCTGATCGCGACTACGTCGAGGAGTTCGCGCGCCGCATCTCCGATGCGATCCAGCTCCCCTATTCCCACGAAGGGCAGACGCTGCAACTGTCGGTGCGCATCGGCGCCGTGCTGTTCCCCGATCGGGTGAATGGCTGCGACCAGTTGCTGTACCACGTGGACGAGGCGCTGGCGCAGGCGGGCCGCAACCGTGGCTACAGCTTCGCCTTCTACGAGCGGCGCGAGGCCGGCAACCGGCCCGACACGCTCCGGCTGGAATCCGACCTGCACAGCGGCATCCGCAACGGCGAGTTTTCTCTGCATTACCAGCCCATCGTCGAGGCGCGCAACGGCGAGGTAGCGGGCATCGAAGCCCTGATGCGCTGGCATCACCCGGTCCTGGGCCCGGTCTCGCCGGAGGTCTTCATCTCGTTGGCGGAATCGGCGGGGCTCATCAATTTCCTGGGCGGATGGGCCCTGAAGAACGCCTGCATGCAACTCATGCAGTGGGATGCGCGCGGCATCCACCTGCAATACGCCAGCGTCAACGTCTCGGCCCAGCAGTTCCGCGACAAGCGTTTCCCCGCGGCGGTGCGCGAGGCATTCAAGCTGACGGGGCTGGCGCCCCGGCGCATCGTGCTCGAGATCACCGAAAGCGTGCTGATGGAGGACCCCGCCCACGCCAAGACGCTGCTCGAGGAATTGACCGATCTGGGGGTACGCTTCGCCGTGGACGATTTCGGCACCGGCTATTCCAGCCTGGCCTATCTGCAGAGCTTCCCGCTGGCCGCGCTGAAGATCGACCGCCGTTTCATCAGCAATCTGCCGTCGTCGCGCAACGACCAGGCCATCGTCGACGCCATCGTGGGGCTGGCCGGCACGCTGGGCCTGGACCTGGTGGCCGAAGGTGTCGAAACCGAGGCCCAGCGCGACCTGCTGGTGGCCAGCGGTTGCGAATTGATCCAGGGCTGGCTGGTCTGCAAGGCTCTGCCCATCAACGAACTGGCGCATAAATTCGAGACCGGCGAGCTGCGGCCGCTGGCGAACTGACGCCAGAAGACGGATTTTTCATGCCGGACATCCAACAACGCCATGCGTTGACCCGCAAACTGTGGTCGCGCATCAACGAGCGCGGCGATTTCCCGCTGCTGTCCGATTCCCTGCGCGCCACCATCTCCGCAATGAAGGGGGACGACCACGACATCACGGCGCTGGTCCAGATCGTGCTGTCGGATTTCACGCTGACGCAGCGCGTCATCCGGCTGGCCAACTCGGCCATGTACATGGCGTTCGGCGGCAATATCACCACCATATCCCGGGCGCTGGTCGTGCTTGGCATCGAGGCCGTGGGCCATCTGGTACTGGGGCTCAAGCTGGTCGACCATTTCCAGCAGTCCCATCTGCAACTGCAGCGGCTCGACGCCAAGCTGGAGCTGAACCGGGCGATGCTGGCGGGCTGCGTGGCGCGCAAGGTATGCGAGGTGCGCGAGCTGATGACCAGCGAGGAAGCGGTGGTGTGCACGCTGATGCGCCAGCTCGGCAAGTTGCTGTGCATCTTCTACCTCGAGAGCGAGTGGACCCAGATCCGGGAGCACGCCCTGGAGTACCGCCGTACCGAGGACGAGGTGTCGGGCGAGGTGCTGGGCATCAGTTTCGAGGAGCTGGGCGAGGACGCGGCCGAGCGCTGGGGCCTGCCGGCAGTGATCCGGCGGGGCATGGAGCCCTTCGACCTGGCCGACCTGCCGGCCGACCAGGATGTCGTCCTGGACCACGACCGGTGGCTGCGCGCGGTGGCCAGCTTTTCGGTGCAGATGTCGCGCAGCATGACCATCGCGGGCGGCGACGTCGAATTGCGCGAGCGCCGGATGCGCGAGACGGTGCAACGCTATGCGCGCGCGCTGTCGGTGGCGCCCGCCATGCTGTACGAGATCATGGAGGAACTGACCCGCGAGCGGGCCAGCCAGCGCTTCATCCAGGAGATCGACGACCTGCACGCCGAGTCGACGCAGGGCGGCTCGCACAACGCCGAACGCACGCTGCGCGAGGGCATGCGCGACCTGCGCTCGCTGCCGTCCGAGCACCACCTGGGGCCGGTGCTGGCCATGGCGTCCGAAGCCATGCTGGCCGGCATGCAGTTCTCGCGCACCATTGTTTTCGTGCGCGACCCGCGCCGCCATACCTTCGAGGCGAGGCTGGGGTTCGGCCGTGGCATCGAGCAGTTGCTCCCCCAACTGCGCTTCAATGAGATATTCTCGGTAGACGTCTTCCACTTGGCCATTACCAATTCAGTGGGAATCTTCATCGAGAACGCCTGCGATCCCAAGTTCAGCGTCCACATCCCGCGCTGGTTCCGCGATGCCGTGCCCGATTCGCACGCCTTCGTGCTGCTGCCCGTGCGCGCCGACAAGGACACGGTGGCGCTGATCTATGGCGATTGGAACAGCGCGCAATTGGCGCGCAAGATCCTGCCCGAGGAAATGGCCGCCTTGAACGAGCTGGCGCGGGAGCTGGGCCGATTCTTCGGCCATGCCCGCGCGGTGGCTCGCGAAGCGCCTTGAGCGGCGGCCGCGGCGCGCTTCATCGCCAGTTGATCGAGCTGGCGCGGCGCCGGGTCTTGTCGGCCCCGGCGGCCGAAGAAGGCCTGCGGCTGGCCGGGGTGCTGCCGGACGGGCCGGCCTGGCGGCGTTTCCTCGAACATGTATGCGCCTACGGCGGCGCGCTGGCTTGCGCCGCCGGCATCGTATTCCTGGTGGCTTTCAATTGGCAGGAATGGCCGCCCATCGCCAAGTTCGCCCTGTTGCAGGCCTTGCTGGCGGCGTCCGCCGCGGTGGCGTGGCGCCTGGGCACGGGGCGCCCGGCGGGCCGGGTGGCGCTGCTGTTCGCGATGATCGTGTGCGGCGCGCTGCTGGCTTATCTCGGCCAGCACTACCAGACTGGGGCCGACAGCTACCAATTGTTCCTGGCGTGGGGCCTGCTCATCCTGCCCTGGGTGGCCGCGTCACGGTCGGCGGCGGCGTGGGCGCTGTTGCTGGTGCTGGCCAACCTGGCCGCGCAGCTTTACGTGGGGCGATTCTCGCCCTTCCTGCTCGATGCGGTCGGAGGAGGGTGGCCACATCCCGCGTTGTTCTGGCTGGATCTGGCCGCCGCCGCGTCGGCGGAATGGCTGGGCGGCCGGCTGGCCGACGGCGGCCGGCGGCGCTTCCTGCCGCGGTTGGCCGGCGCGCTGACGCTGGCTGTCATCGCGGCCGCGCTGTGCGGCGCTCTTTTCGACGCGGGGCGCGGCGCGGGCATCCTGTTCTGGGCCACGCGGGCCGTGATGGCCCTGGTCCTGGCGGGGAGCTTCCTGTTCTACCAATGGCGCCGGGACCTGCCCATGCTGACGCTGTGCTGCCTCGCGGCGATCGCGGTCGCGACCGCGGGGCTGACGCGTTTCCTGGCCGAAGGTGATCCGGGCGAATTCGCGCTGCTCGTCGTCGGCGCTTTCCTGGTCGCGGCTTCGGCGGGCGCGGCCGTGTGGCTGCGCCGCTTGCAGGCCCGGTGGGCGGGAGACGCGGCATGAATGGCTTGCGAGAGATCTGGGGCGCGTTGCGAGGCCGCGGCCTGGTCGAGGGCGACGTTCCGCCCGACATGCCGGCCGGGACGCCGGCGCCCTGGCATGTGCGCCTGATGCTGGGCGTGTGCGGCTGGCTGGGCGGTTTCCTGCTGCTGGTCTTCGTGGGGCTGGTCGTGCCGGACCCTTTCGATTCGCACAGCCTGGCCGTGGCGGGGGTCCCGCTGCTGATCGCCGCGCGCGTCCTGCTGCATGGCCAGCCGCCGGAACTGCGCGCGCAGTTCGCGCTCAGCCTCTGCCTGGCGGGCTACGGCGCCATCGCCGTCGCGTGCTCGACCTGGCTGCCCGATTGGGGCGCTTTCCTGGCGGCCTCGGGGTTGGGGCTGGTCCTGGCCGCGGCCATGCCGAGCGCGATTGCGCGGACCTTCGGCGTCCTGGCCTCGCTGCTGGCGGCCGAAGGATGTTTCCGGGTGCTGGGTTGGCCCAGCCCCGTACCGGCCATCGCGGCCTGGACCTGCGCGGCGGCCTGGCTGGGCGAGACCCGGTTGGCGCACCGCCTGGGGCAGGGCCAGGCGCCGCTGTCCTGGGGCGCGACGCTGGCGTTGTGGGGGCTGGGCCTGGCCGGCGCGCTGCTGCCCGGCATGGACGCGTCCGTGCCGCCCGCCTGGCGTGGCCTCGCCTGGGCCGTGTATCTGCTGGCGGCGTCGCCGCTGGCCTGGGTCGCCTGGCGCCTGTCGGTCCGCGCGCGCCCGGCCGTGCGCGGCTGGACTACCGGCACCGCGTGCGTCCTGGTGCTGGCGGGGGCCTGGGTTCCGGGCGTGGCCTTCGGCCTGATGACCGCGGTGCTGGGCCATGCCCGTGCCCGCACGCCGCTCTGGGTGGGCGGGCTGCTGGTGGCGCTGTGGAGCGTGGGATGGTTCTACTACGCGCAGACCTGGACCCTGCCGCGCAAGGCGGCGGTGCTGCTGGCGCTGGGGGGCGTGCTGCTCCTGGCCTGGCGCGGCATTGCCCGGTTGGGCGCGCCGGAGGGCGGCCATGGGTGAGCGCATGGTCCGTTGGCTGATCGCCGCCGGCCTGGTCCTGGTGCTGGGCCTGGTCAACGTCTCGATCTGGCGCAATGAATCGTTGCTGGCCAGTGGGACGCTGGTGTCGCTGGAACTGGCGCCGGTCGACCCCCGGTCGCTGATGCAGGGCGACTACATGGCGCTGGACTGGGCCGTGGCGCGCGAGCTGCGTCAACGCCTGGGCCGGGACCTGCCCGCGTCGGGAGCCATCGTGGTCCGGCGCGAGGCCGGCTCCAGCCGCGCCGCGCTCGTTCGCCTGGACGACGGTACCCCGCTGGCCGAGCGTGAGAGCCGGCTGGCCTATGCCGTGCGCGGCGCAAGGGTGCGAATTGTGACCGACGCCTATTTTTTCCAGGAAGGGCGTGCCGGGGATTTCGAGCGTGCCCGCTACGGCGCGCTGCGCGTGGACAAGAGCGGGCGGGCGCTGCTGGTCGGCCTGCAGGATGCCGACCTGGGCTGGCTGGGGCCCCGCGGCAAGCAGCCGTAAGGGCCCGGAGCCAGCTTCCCGGCTGGTGTCAGTCTTCCAGGTTCTTGGCCTGGTTGACGTTGGTATCGGCGGGCACGCTCTGGGTCAGCCAGACATTGCCGCCGACCGTCGAGCCCCGGCCGATGGTGATGCGGCCCAGGATGGTCGCGCCGGCGTAGATGACCACGTCGTCTTCCACGATGGGGTGGCGGGCGATGCCCTTGGTCAGCTTGCCGTCGGGGTCGGCGGGGAAGCGCTTGGCGCCCAGCGTGACGGCCTGGTAGAGGCGGACGCGTTCGCCGATGATCGTGGTTTCGCCGATCACCACGCCCGTGCCGTGGTCGATGAAGAAGCTGGCGCCGATCTGCGCGGCCGGATGGATGTCGATGCCGGTGGCCGAATGGGCGATGTCAGAGATCAGCCGTGCCAGGAAGGGCGCGCCCAGCTTGTGGATGGCGTGGGCCAGCCGGTAGTGGATGATGGCCTTGATCCCGGGGTAGGACAGGAGGATTTCGGAGATACTGGTGGCCGCCGGGTCGCCCTGGTAGGCGGCGTGCAGGTCGCTGACCAGCATGGCGCGGATGGCCGGCAGTTGCGAGGCGAAGCGGCGGGTGAGCTCCACCGCCTTGCCCTGCAGGTTCTGCTTGTCGTGCGTGTCCGGCGCTTCCGAGAAATACAGCGCCCGGCGGACCTGTTCACAGAGCAGGTTGAGCGTGGCGTTCAGGGTGTTGCCGACGAAATAGTCGATGCTGTCGTCGGTCAGCTTGCAGCGGCCGTAGTGCGTGGGGAAGAGCGCGGCCGACAGGCCGTCCAGCACGGTGACCAGGGCCTCGCGCGAGGGCAGTTCGCGCACCCGGTCCAGGTAGCGGATCTTGTGCTCGATCTCGCGCGAGGTGCGAAGCTGCTCGACGATATCGGCCAGATGCCACTCGGGGGCGATGTCCGGGGACGGCGTTTGCGGTAGGTTCATGACGGAAAAAATGGGTTGCGTGGGCAATGTCCACAAGCATAGTCCAAGCGGCTTTCCCCGCTAGGGGAAACCCTTTCGGCTCGTCTGGTATGGCCCGAAAAGGTAGAATATCGCCCCAAGTCGTCCGTGCATGGGCCCGCGCTGTCCCCGCGCCGCAGGCGTCCACGCGCAAACGCGATACCTATAGGGACACTCACATGAACCGCATTTTCAGTCAATCGCTGGTGGCAGCGGCCGCGCTCGGCGCCGCTGCGTTCGCCCAGGCCGCCGACGTCAAGATCGGCCTCGCGGCAGCCTTGTCCGGCGGTGCCGGCCAGTACGGCGCCGCCATCCGCAACGGCTTCCAGCTCGCCACCGACGAGCTCAATGCCGCGGGCGGCGTCAGCGGCAACGCCATCAAGCTGGTCATCGAAGACGAACAGGGCAAGAAGGAAGAGGCCATCAACGTCTTCAAGAAACTGGTGTTCCAGGACAAGGTCGTGCTGATCTTCGGCCCGACGCTGTCCAACTCGGCCCAGGCCGCCGATCCGATCGCGCAGGCCGCCAAGACCCCGGTGTTCGGCACTTCCAACACCGCGGACGGCATCACCTCCATCGGCAACTATGTCTTCCGCAATTCGGTCACCGAGGCCGACGTGCTGCCCGAGACCATCCGCGTCGCCGCCAAGCACAACGGCATCAAGAAAGTCGCGGTGTTCTACGGCAACGACGACGTCTTCACCAAGAGCGGCTACGACAATTTCAAGAAAGCCCTGGAAGACCTGAAGATCCCGGTCACCACGACCGAGACCTTCGCCAAGGGGGATGTCGACTTCAAGGCCCAGCTGACCAAGATCAAGGCCACCAATCCCGACGCCGTGGTGCTGTCGGCGTTGATCGCCGAGGGCGGTCCCATCATGGTGCAAGCGCGCCAGCTGGGCCTGAACGTGCCCTTCATCGGCGGCAACGGCATGAACTCGGTCAAGGTGTTCGACCTGGCCAAGGAACGGGCCGACGGCCTGTGGGTCGGCAGCCCCTGGTCCATCGAGAACGGCACCCCCGAGAACACCAGGTTCATCGCCGCCTACAAGGCGAAGTACAATGTGGCGCCCGACCAGTTCGCCGCCCAGGCCTACGACGCGATGCACATCGTGGCCGAAGCCCTGAAGAAGGTGAAGCTCTCCGGCAACCTGCAGGCCGACCGCGCCGCCCTCCAGGCGGCGCTGCCCGCGGTGAAGATCACCGGCGCGACCGGAGCCTTCCAGTTCCGCCAGGCCAAGGGCGCCGCCGGCAAGCCCGGCGGCTACGATGCGGTCCAGACCCCCATCGTGATGGTCACCCGCGGCGGCCGCTACGTCATCGAGAAATAAGCGGCACCCGCGGACCCCGCCGGCCTCGCGCCGGCGATCCGAAAGGGCGCGGGACTCCCGCGCCCTTTGTAATAGTAGGGCTCATGCCCATTTTCCATTGGTAATCTTGCTGCTTCGCTCCTGTATCCGGCCCCGGCACAAAATGGGCCGCCAGATCCAGGGCGCCGAGGATCCGGCTTCGCCGGTCCGCCAGCGCCGCCCCCTGGGGGGCGCGCGAAGCGCGTAGGGGGGGGCATGCTACAACAGCAACTCGTCAACGCACTATCGCTCGGGTGCGTCTACGCTTTGTTCGCGCTCGGCTTCACGCTGGTATTCGGCGTGCTGGGCGTCATCAATCTCTCGCACGGCGCGGTGTTCATGGTGGGCGCCTACGTGGCGCTGCAACTGATCACCCAGTTCGACCTGCCCTTGTGGGCCGGCCTCGTCGCCGCGGCGCTGGGCAGCGGCATCGTCGGCATCCTGATCGACGTGCTCATCCTCAAGCGCCTGCGCAAGCGCAACGCGCCCCACCTCATTCCCATGATTGCCACCATAGGCGTGGCCATCGCGCTCAACAGCGGCATGCAGGGCATCTACGGGGCCGCCAACATGCGCTTCCCATCCGGCCTGGTGCCGGACGACGCGATCGAGATCGCCGGGCTGCACATGACCGTGATCGAACTCATCATCATCTTCATGTCGTTCGCGCTCATGGCCGCGCTGATGGTGGTCATGAAGCGGACCCAGCTGGGCAGGGGGCTGCGCGCCATCGCCGAGTCGCCCAAGGCGGCCTCGCTGCTGGGCATCAACGTCGAGGGGCTGTTCATGCTGACGTCCTTCGCCGCGGCGGCCCTGGGAGGCGTGGCCGGCGTGATGATCGGCCTCTACTCCAACGCGGTGTTCCCGCTGATGGGCCAGCCCATGCTGCACAAGGGCATCGCCGTCATCATCCTGGGCGGCATGGGCGACATACGCGGCGCCATGATAGGCGGGCTGTTCCTGGGGTTTGCGGAAGTGCTGTCGGTGGCCTATGTCGGGTCCACCATGCGCGACGCCGTGGCGTTCGGCCTCCTGTTCCTGATCCTGCTCGTTCGTCCGCAGGGCTTGTTCGGCAAAGTGCTGGAACGCAAGGCATAAGGACGCGGACAAGAAATGGAATGGTTCGATAATTTCTGGTCGATCTACAGCAACCTGGTGCTGACCCTCGGCACCAATGCCTTGCTGGCCCTGTCGATCTACCTGACGCTCTCGTGCGGCATGCTGGCCATGGCCAATGCCGCCTTCATGGGGATAGGCGCCTATACCGCGTCGATCCTGACGATGAACTTCGAAATGCCTTTCACCGTGGCGCTGCTGGGCGGCATGGCCGCTCCCATGCTGGTGGCCTTCGTCATCGGCAAGCCCACGCTGCGCCTGTCCGGGGTCTACCTGGCCATGGCCACGCTGGGATTCGGCGAAGTGGTGCGGGTCGTGATCCTGAACACGGAGTCGTGGACGGGCGGCGCGCTGGGCCTGAACGGTATTCCCCAGCTGACGCAGTGGTGGCACATCGCACTGGCCGTGGTGCTGGCGCTGGCCGTGCTGTTCCGGCTGCGGCGCTCCAAGGTCGGCCGCGCGTTCGAGGCCATCAAGGAGGACGAGACCGCCGCCGGGCTGATGGGCATCGACGTCAACAACACCAAGATGCTGGCGTTCGTGCTGGGGGCGTTGCTGGCCGGGCTCGCGGGTGCGCTGAACGCGCACCTGACCTTCTTCATCGGTCCCAACGAATACGGATTCGACCGGGGCGTCGAGATCCTGACCATGACGATCCTGGGCGGCATCGGCAGCCTGGCCGGGCCGGTGGCGGGCGCCGTGATCCTGACGCTGCTGCCCGAGACGCTGCGCGCATTCAACGATTTCCGGCTCGTGATCAATGGCGTGATCCTGGTCCTGATCGTGCTGTTCCTGCCCAAGGGGATATGGGATCCGGCGCTGCTGCGCAGCTGGTTCCGCCGGCGGAGGAGCACCTGACATGCTGAAACTCCAATCCATTTCCAAGAGCTTCGGCGGGTTGCACGTGCTGCAGGACGTCAACATCGAGGTTCCGCAAGGGACGATCTTCGGCCTGATCGGTCCCAACGGCGCGGGCAAGACGACGGTGTTCAACCTGATCACCGGACTGCTCGAACCCTCGGGCGGCACGCTGACCTTCGACGGCGAGGATCTCGCGGGCGCCAAGCCGCACCAGATCACCCGGCGCGGGATCGCCCGCACGTTCCAGAACATCCGCATCTTCAAGGAAATGTCGCTGCTCGAAAACGTGGTGGTCGGCATGCACCGCCACCTCGACTACGGCCCGGCGGGCCTGTTGCTGGCGCTGCCCGGATTCCGGGCCCAGGAACGCCGCGCGCGCGAACGGGCTCTGGAGCTCCTGTCCTGGGTCAAGCTGGACCACAAGGCGCACCAGGTCGCGGACAACCTGTCCTACGGCGACCAGCGCAAGCTGGAGCTGGCCCGCGCGCTGGCGACCGAGCCGCAATTGCTGCTGCTGGACGAACCCGTGGCGGGCATGAACACCGGCGAGAAAGTGGACCTGATGGCCGAGATCGAGAACATCAAGGCGCGGGGCTACACCATTTTCATGATCGAGCACGACATGCGTTTCGTGATGGGCCTGTGCGACCGGATCGCGGTCCTGAATTTCGGACGGATCATCGCCGAGGGCCTGCCCGAGCAGATCCGTACCAACCCGATGGTGATCGAAGCCTATCTGGGCCGCGAGGACGACGTGGCGGACGAGGTGCAGGCATGAATCCGCTGCTGAACGTCTCCGGCCTGAAGGTGGCCTACGGCCAGGTCGCCGCGGTCAAGGGAATCGACCTCGAATTGCGCGAGGGGGAGATCACCACGCTGGTCGGCGCCAACGGCGCGGGCAAGTCGACCACGCTGCTGGCGCTGTCGGGCCTGATTCCCAAGGAAGCGGGCTCGGTGTCGTTCCAGGGCGAGGATATCTCGCGCCTGGCGCCGCACCGGATCGTTGCCAAGGGCATCGTGCAGGTCGCCGAAGGCCGCGCCATCCTGACCACGATGACGGTGCGCGAGAACCTCGAGCTGGGCGCCTATACCCGCCGCGACAAGGGTGGGATCGGTGCCGACCTGGACCGCGTGTTCGAACTCTTTCCCCGGCTCAAGGAACGCCTGGACGGCATGGCGGGCAACCTGTCCGGCGGCGAGCAGCAGATGCTGGCGATCGGCCGGGCGCTGATGGCCAAGCCACGGCTCTTGCTGCTGGACGAACCGTCCATGGGGCTGGCGCCCATCATCGTGCAAGAGATCTTCCGCATCCTGCGCGAGATCAACCGGCAGGGGCTGACGATCTTCCTGGTCGAGCAGAACGTGCGGCAGGCGCTCAAGATCGCGCATCGCGGCTATGTGCTCGAAACGGGAACCATCGCACTGTCCGGCTCCGGCAAGGAACTGCTGGGCGATCGCCGCCTGGTGGAAGCCTATCTCGGCGGCTGACCGCCGCGTCCAGGTGATGCCGTGAAGCTGCCCCTGCCTCCGATGAAGTCGCTGCGAGCCTTCGAGGCCTCGGCGCGGTTGATGAGCTTCACGGCGGCCGCCGACGAGCTCTGCGTCACGCAGGTGGCGGTCAGCCGCCAGGTCCGCGGCCTGGAGGATTTCCTGGGCGTGGAATTGTTCGACCGGCGGGGGCAGTCGATCGCGCTGACCAAGGCGGGCAGCCGCTACTATCCCGCGGTGCGCCGGGCGCTCAACGACCTGGCGTTCGCCACTTCCCAGCTCAGCCGGCGCGGGCAGCCGCAGGTGCTTTCCATCCTGGCCTACAACACGTTCGCGCAATGCTGGCTGATTCCCATGCTGCCGGCTTTCCACGAACAGCATCCCGCCGTCGAGATCCGGCTGTCGGCGTCCTCGGCCCTGGTCGATTTCAATCACCAGGATTTCGATGCCGCCATCCGGTTCGGAGTGCCGGACATGCCGGGAATCGACGTCGACATGCTGGCGCCCATCGAGCTCGTTCCGGTCATGAGCCCGGATCTGCTGGCGAAGACCGGCGGTTCGCCGGACGTTTCGGCCATGCTCGAATTGCCATTGCTGCATTCGCTCGCCCGCCCGGGGGATTGGGAGGGGTGGTTCCGCCATGCGGGGCTCGCGAGCGATCATGCCGGCCGGGGCCACAAGTTCGAGAGTTCGCTCATGGCCTACGAGGCGGCGATACGCGGCCTGGGCGTGGCGCTGGGCGTCAGGATCCTGGTCGAAGGCTATCTGGCGTCGGGGCAGCTCGTCGCGCCTTTCGACGGATCCTATCGGCCCGCGGGGGGCTATTTTCTCGTGCATCCCAAGGACCGGGCCCCCACCGCCGCGTTCCGGGCGTTCCGCCGATGGCTGTTGTCCGAGCTGGGCTCGCGCGCCGACGATGTGATGGATGATCCGCCCATGCCGCAGCCGCTTGCGGCCAGCCCTACAAAATAGTTGGCCTGATCCGACCGAAAAGTCATTTTCCCGCCGCGTCGCGAGTGCGCAGAATGCATGGCACGACTTTGCGCAGGAGGAATCGACGATGGCTGAATTGGCGGACCTGGGAATCGCATCCATGCGGTCCCGATGTTCCGAGGCCGAATGGGAGGCCCGGATCAATCTCGCGGCGTGCTATCGCCTGATCGAGTTCTATGGGATGGCCGACATGGCCGCCAACCATATCTCGGCCCGGGTGCCCGGCGAGGAAAACGCGTTCCTGATCAACGCCTACGGGTTGCTGTACGAGGAAATCACCGCATCGAGCCTGATCAAGATCAACGCCGCCGGCGAGGTCCTGAGCGCGCCCGACTTCGGGCCGGACCTGAGGTACGGCGTCAACCGCGCGGGCTTCGTCATCCACAGCGCGATCCACCAGGCCAGGCACGAACTGTCGTGCGTCATCCATACGCACACCTGGCCCGGGATGGCCGTGTCGGCGCTCGAATGCGGCCTCCTGCCGCTGGCGCAGACGTCCATGCGCTTCGTCAACATCAGCTACCACGACTACCAGGGCGTCGTGCTGGACGAGGCGGAACAGGCTTCCCTGGTGGACGACCTGGGCGACAACAACGCCATGATCCTGAGGAACCATGGATTGCTGACCGTCGGGCGGACCATACCCGAGGCGTTCAACGCCATGCACCGCCTGGAGCTGTCCTGCAAGCTGCAACTGGCGGCCATGGCCTGCAACAGTCCGCTGAACCCCGTTCCCCAGGAAGTCCTGGACAAAACCTACATGAACTACCAGCCGCAGACCCGGCGGCCGTACGGCGTCATGGAATGGCCCGCGCTGCTGCGCAAGCTGGACCGGATCGATCCGGGCTACCGGCTATAGCTTGCACCACGGCAGAACAGAATCAAGACAACGGAGACATCATGACTTTCCTGGCACCTTCCTGGCGCATGGCCCTTGGCGCCGCCTGTGTGGCAATCGCGGGACCGCTGCTGGCCGGCCCGGCCCTGGCGGCTTCCTTTCCCGAGCGGCCGCTCAAGCTTGTCGTTCCCTTTCCGCCCGGCGGGGGGACGGACCTGGTCGGCCGCATCGTCGCCGAGAAGATGGGCGAGTATTTCCGCAAGCCGGTCATCGTCGAGAACCGGCCGGGCGGCGGCACGGTGATCGGCACCGACTACGTCGCCAAGAGTCCGCCCGACGGCTATGCCATCGTGATGGGGACCTTCGCCTACGCGGTCAATCCCAGCCTCCAGGAGAAGCTGCCGTACTCCAACGAGACCTCGCTGGTTGCCGCCGGCATGGTGGCCAAGGCGCCGAACGTGCTGGTGGTGAATCCGCAGCGCCCCTACAAGACGGTTGCCGAACTGATCGCCTATGCGAAGGCCCATCCCGGGAAGATCAACTACGGGTCCAACGGCAACGGCACTTCCGCGCACCTGGCGGGCGCGCTGTTCGCGACGCTGTCCGGAACGGAACTGACGCACGTGCCGTACAAGGGCGCGGCGCCCGCGCTGAACGATCTGATCGGCGGACAGATCGACGTCATTTTCTCGACCATTCCCGGCGCCCTGAGCTACATCAAGGCGGGCAAGCTGCGGGCGCTGGCCGTGACCTCGGCCGACCGGTCGGCGGTGTTGCCGGACCTGCCCACCGTGGCCGAGGCCGGGGTGGCGGGGTACGACGCCCAGGCCTGGTACGGTTTTCTCGTTCCGGCCGGCACGCCGGCGCCGGTCATCGACAGCCTGAACCGGGCGATCAACCATGCCGCCGAGACGCCGACGTTCCAACGCCTGGTCAAGGAAGAGGGCCTGATCAAGGTGACGGGCGATCCGGGTTCGATGGACCGATACATGCGCGACGAGGAGATCCGCTGGCGCAAGATCATCCGGGACGCCGGCCTGCAACCGAACTGAGGCCCGCGCCTCACGGGGCGGCCATGTGCCCGCCCCGGCAAAAGCACGATATCCTCCGCTCTTCGGCGCCCGGGTGAAGCCGGGCGCGCATCAGCCAGGAGATCGCTTCGTGCAAGCAAGGCATTCCCCGCCGACCCGGATCGCGTTGCCGGTCGGCTTCATCGTCGTGCTGGGCTTGCTGGCCGGCCTGCCGCCCTTGTCCATCGACATCAGCCTGCCCGGGCTGCCCGCCATCGGCGCCGAACTCGGCGCCACCGACTCGCAGATGCAGGCGACACTGGGCGCGTTCATGCTGACCTTCGGATTCGGCCAACTGGCCTGGGGGCCTTTGTCCGATCGCCATGGGCGCCTGCGCGTCATCCTGCTCGGCCTGGCCGTGTACGTGGCGGCGGCCGTCGCCTGCACGCTGGCCGCGGACGGCGCGGCGCTGATCGGCTGGCGAGCGGTCCAGGGCTTCGGCGCGTCGGCCGCGTCGGTGGCCGGCATCGCGCTGGTCCGCGACGTCTTTCCCCAGCCACAGCAGCGGGCCACCATCCAATCCTTCATCGTCGCGGTGCTGAGCCTGGCGCCCATCGTCGCGCCGCTGATCGGGGCGTTCGTCATCCACGCGGTGGGCTGGCGAGGGCTGTTCGCGGTGCTGGCCGGGGCGGGGGTGCTGCTGGCCGTCATCGTCGGGATCAGCCTGCGGGCGGGCCGGCTGCGCGCGCTCCGAGGCGTCCAGCCCACCGGGCCCGCATCCGACGATGCCGGAGCCGGCCAGCCGATACACGAAGGCGCCGGACGCCCGGCGGGCTATCGCGCCTTTCTGGCGCTGCCCCATGCACGCGCCCTGTCGTGCGCGCTGGGCGTCGTGTTCTGCGGCATGTTCGTTTTCATCAGTGGTTCGCCTTTCGTGCTGATCGACGGCATGGGCGTGTCCAGTCCGGTCTATGCGATCGCGTTCGCGCTGGCTTCGGCCGCGGTGCTGGCGGGATCGCTGGCGACCGCGCGCCTCTCGCAGCGGGGCGTGCCGCCCCAGCGCGTGCTGTACGCGGGCGTGCGCGGCGCGGCCTGCGCCGGACTGGCGGCGCTCGCGGTCGGCCTTGCGCTGCGCGGCGCGCATGGGCAATGGTGGGAGATCGCCGTCTTCGTCGTGGCGATGGCGGCCAGTCTTTTCTTCGGCGGCTTCATCATGCCGGCCATCTTCGCGCTGGGATTGCAGGACGCCGGAGCGATGGCGGGTGTGGGCGCCGCGGTGCTGGGCGCATCGCAGATGCTGGGCGGGGCGCTGGGCAGCACGGCCGTGGGCGCGCTGCCGGTCGAACCCATCGTCGCGGTGGGCGCGCTTGCCGCGCTGTGCGGCGTGACGATATGGATCATCGCCCGCGTCACGTTCGGCCGGACGTCATCGTGATGATCGTGCGCGATGCCATGACGTGACATGACGCGTGGCGCCGAAGAAAAAATTTTCGTCATTGACGCCTAAAAGGGTTGACATTGCTTTGAGCACCATTAACACTTCGGGCCTCGACTTTTAGAGATTGATATGGTTAAGAAATCGCAACCCGTTAAGGCCGCCGCCAAGCCGGCAGCCAAGAAGCCGGCCGCGAAGGTCGCCAAGAAAGCCGCTCCGGCCAAGTCCGCCGGCGTGCTGGCGAAGCTCGAAGCCGCCGCCGTGCGTCTGGGCGATGCCGCCAAGAAGGCGCTCGAGCGTTCGGAGAAGGCCCGCAAGGACGCCGCTCAGCGCGTGAGCCTTTACGAGAAGGCCGTCAAGGCCGCCGTGAAGGAAGCCAAGGCTGTCGTGGCCGCAGGCGACAAGAAGCCTGCTGCCAAGAAAGCCAAGGCCGCCGCTCCGGCCAAGAAGGCTGCTGCCAAGCCCGTCGCCAAGGCTGCCAAGCCCGCGGTGAAGCCCGCTGCTAAGCCGGCTGCCAAGCCCGCCGCCAAGCCGGCTGCCAAGCCTGCCGCGAAGAAGCCCGCCGCCAAGCGCGTGGCGAAGAAGGCTGTTGCTCCGGTTGCCGCTCCGGCCGCCGCCGAACAGCAGGCCGCTTCGGCTCCCGCCGCCTGACAGGCTGCTGGATGAAAAATGCCGCCCCTCGGGGCGGCATTTTTTTTGCCTGTCGGCGGTGTCAGAACGGATAGTGCCGGGGCGTCGTCTGGACGGTGATCCAGCGCAGTTCGGTGAATTCGTGGATGCCGGCCTTGCCGCCGAAGCGGCCGTAGCCGCTGGCCTTGACGCCGCCGAACGGCATCTGCGCCTCGTCGTGCACGGTGGGGCCGTTGATGTGGCAGATGCCGCTTTCGATGCGTCCTGCCACTTCCATCGCTCGGGCGATGTCGCGGCTGAAGACGGCCGATGATAGTCCGTACTCGCTGTCGTTGGCGACGCGGATGGCTTCTTCGGTGCCGCTGACCCGGACGATGCAGACCACCGGACCAAAGGATTCTTCGCCATAGATTTCCATGGCCGGCGTCACCCTGTCGAGAACGGTGGCCGCCATGATGCTGCCTTCGATGTTGCCGCCGGCGATGAGTCTGGCTCCTTTGGACACGGCATCGTCGATCAGGCGCCGGATGCGCTGGATGGCCTCTGGCGTCACGACGGCGCCCAGTACGACGTCGTCGCGGCGGGGATCGCCCGCGGGCAACGAGGCGGCCTTGGCGGCGAGACGGGCGGCGAAGGCATCGGCGATGGCGTCGTCGACGACCAGACGCTCGGTGGACATGCAGATCTGGCCCTGGTTCATGAAGGCGCCGAAGGCCGCCGCGTCGACCGCGGCGTCGAGGTCGGCGTCGTCGAGCACCAGCAGCGGCGCCTTGCCGCCCAGCTCCAGCAAGACGGGTTTCAGGTGGCGGGCGGCGCTCTGGGCGACGATACGGCCGACGCGGGTCGAGCCGGTGAAGTTGACCCGCCGGATCGCGGGATGGGCGATCAGGGCCTCGACCACGGCGGGCGCGTCGTCGGGGGCGTTGGAGACGACGTTGACGGCGCCAGCCGGCAGGCCGGCGTCGCGCAGGGTCCGCGCGATCAGGTGGTGGGTGGCGGGGCAGAGTTCCGAGACCTTGAACACGACGGTGTTGCCGCAGGCCAGCGGCATGGCGATCGAGCGCGTGCCGAGGATGACGGGGGCGTTCCAGGGCGCGATGCCCAGCACCACGCCCACCGGCTGGCGCACGGCCATGGCCAGGCTGCCCGGGATGTCGGACGGGATCACTTCGCCGGCGATCTGCGTCGTCATGGCGGCGGCTTCGCGCAGGATGCCGGCGGCCAGATGCGCATTGAATCCGGCCCAGCCGCGCGTGGCGCCGGTTTCGGCGATCATGCGGGCGATGAAGTCGGGCGTGCGCTCGTCCAGCAGGTCGGCCGCTCGGTTCAGGAGGCGCCGGCGCTCGTTCGGGCCCAGCGCGGCCCAGGCGGGAAAGGCCGCCGCGGCGGCATCGGCGGCGGCGCGGGCATCGGCCACCGTGGCGGCCGCGGCGCGCGTGCTGTCCGCGCCGGTGACCGGGTCGCGGCGCACGAACGTGGCACCGCCGGTGGCGTCGCGGTCTTCGTCGTCGATCAGGAGCTTGATGTCGAACATGGGTAGGACTCCAGAAGTGGCGGCCCCGTGGCCGCCTTGATTCGTATCAGGCGGTTGCCATGCCGAGGTAGGCTTTTTGCACGGCCGGGTCGTTCATCAGCGCGCAGGCTTCGCCTTCGCCGGCGATGGCGCCGTTCTCGATCAGGTAGCCGCGCTGGGCGATCGCCAGGCTCAGGCGGGCATTCTGTTCGACCAGCAGGATACCCACTCCATCCTGCCGGATGGTGGCCAGGGACTTGAATAATTCGCCGCTCATCAGGGGGGAAAGGCCCAGTGATGGTTCGTCCAGCAGCAGGATCGCCGGCCGCGACATCAGTGCCCGGCCGATGGCGACCATCTGCTGTTCGCCGCCGCTCATGGTGCGGGCGGTCTGGTCCAGGCGTTCCCCCAGCCGGGGAAACAGGGCCAGCACGCGCTCCAGGGTCGCGGTCTCGGTCTTCCGGGCACGGCGAGCGTAGGCTCCCAGCCGCAGGTTCTCGCGCACCGTGAGGTCGCCGAAGATGCCCCGTCCCTCGGGAACCAGCGCGATACCCAGTTCGACGATGCGGTGGGCGGGGGTGGCGGCGATGTCCTGCCCCGACAGGCGCACGACGGCCTGGCCGTCGTGCGGGACGAGACCGGCCACGGCCTTGAGCAGCGTGCTCTTGCCGGCGCCGTTGGCGCCCAGCATGACGACGATTTCGCCGGGCCTGACCGACAGCGCGACGTTGCGCAGCGCGGAATGCTTGCCGTAGGCGACCGACAGGTTCGAGACTTCAAGCACCGGCGTCTCCCAGGTAGGCGCGGATCACTTCCGGATCCGACAGGACGGTGGCCGGCGTGCCCTCGGCGATCTTGGCGCCGGCGTTCATCACGACGCAGCGGTCGCACAGCGAGTGCACGGCGTCCATGACGTGCTCGACCAGGATGATGCCCATGCCCTCGTCCTTGAGCGAGCGGACCAGCGCGATGCCTTCGAGCAGCTCGGACGGGTTCAGGCCGGCCAGCCATTCGTCCAGCAGCAGCAGGCGGGGCGACAGGGCCAGGGCGCGCGCCAGTTCCAGCCGCTTCTGGTCGATGTAGGTCAGTTCGCCGGCCAGCGTCCGCGCATGGCGGGCCAGGCCGACGCGCGCCAGCAGCTCGCCCGCCTTCGCGGCGGCCCGCGCGCCCCACATCGGTTCGCGCGCGAAGGCCAGGCCCGCCAGCACGTTCTCGGTCGTATCCATGTCGCCCAGCACCCGCACCAGCTGGAAGGTCCGCGCGACACCCGCGTGCGTCACCTTGTGGGGCGCCTTGCCGGCGATCGGCAGGCCGGCGAGTTCGATGTCGCCGGCATCCGGGGGCAGCGCGCCCGAGATCAGGTTCATGACCGTGGTCTTGCCCGAGCCGTTCGGGCCCAGCAAGCCGACGATCTCGCCGGGCTCGACCGAGAAGCTCAGATCGTCGACCGCGGTCAGGCCGCCGAAGGTCTTGCGCAGCAGGGATACGCGCAAGCCGTTCATGACACCCCCTTGCCGGCGGGAGCCGCGCGGTCCGTCTTGCGCCGGGGCCGGGCGAGACCGACCACGCCGTTGGGCAACAGGTAGACGATGATCATGAAGGCGACGCCGAGCAGGATGCTGTAATGATTGGGGAAGTTCGCGCCGAGGTATTCGAACAGCAGCGCGAGGGGGACGACGCCCAGCAGCGGGCCGTACGGCCGTTGCACGCCGCCCAGCAGCGCCATGATCAGCACCTGGAACGACATGACGGGATTGAAGGCGATGGCGGGGTCGATGTAGGTCCAGCGAGGGGCCATGATCGCTCCGGCAAGTGTCATGAACAGGGCGCTGAGCGCGAACAGCAGCACCTTGGCGCGGGTGGTGTCGATGCCGCAGTGGCGGGCCACCGCCTCGTCCGCGCCGATGATGCGCAGCGCGAATCCCAGGCGGGAGCGTCCCAGCAGCAGGGTGGCCAGGAACAGGACCGCGCCCAGCGCCAGCAACTGCCAGTAGATCTGTTCCTGGCTGATGTCCAGGAATACATAGCGGCCGATGGAATTCGATACGTTCACTTCATACCAGGTGACCAACTGGCGGATGAGTTCGGTAAGTCCGAAGGTGAAGATGACGAAATAGACCCCGGCCAGCCTGAGCGTGGACAGGCCGACGATGATGGCGACCACCACGCCGACCAGGGCTGCCGCCGCCAGCACCGCGGGCCAGGGCAGGGCGTCGCTCAGCACGGCCACGGTATAGGCGCCGATGCCGAAGAAGGCGACCGTGGCCAGGGACACGTAGCGGGTGGGGCCGGAGAACATCGCCCAGGCGGTGGCCAGCACCGCGTAGTTGAGGATGTTGATGGCCAGCGACAGGCCGTAGCCGTCGGCCACCAGGGGCACGCCGGCCAGCACGGCCAGCAGGGTGGCGCCCGCGGCCAGGGGAGCGCGCAGGGACGCATTCATCGCGCAGCCCTCCCGAACAGGCCGGTGGGACGTACCAGCAGCACCAGCAGGAACACGCCGTAGGTCATGGCGATCGTCAGCCCCGGATCGACGTAGGTGGCGATGAAGGATTCCGCCAGGCCCAGCAGCAGGCCCGCGACCAGCGCGCCCAGGACGTTGCCCACGCCGCCCATGATGATCACGATCAGGGCCTTCATGGTGAAGATCACGCCCATGTTGGCGTTGAAGGTCAGGAACATGCTGACCAGCACGCCGCCGCCGGCCGCCAGCGCGCCGCCGGCGGCGAAGGCCAGGGCCGAGGCACGGCGCACGTCGATGGCGACCAGGCGCGCGGCCACCGGGTCCACCGCCACCGCCCGGATGGCGGTGCCCAGGCGGGTGCGGGTCAGCAGCAGGTAGAAACCGATGCCGAACACGGCGGCGAAACCCAGGGCGAGCAGCCGGTTCAGGGCCAGCACCGAATCCAGGATGCGCACGGGTTCGTTCAGGTAGGAATAGCTGTAGTAGTTGCCGCCGAAGGTGACCTGCATCACGCCCTGCACGATGAACAGCAGGCCGAAGGTGGCCAGGATGCTGTCCACCTCCAACGCGGCGCGCGTGCGGGTGCGCTTGACCAGCGGTGTCAGCAGGAAGCGGTAGACCAGCCAGTTGAGCACGAAGGCGACGGGGACGATCAGCAGCAGTCCCCACAGGGGCGTGATCCGGAGGCCGGTCAACAGCAGGTAGGCGCAGAAGGCCGCGGCGACGAGAAACTCGCCATAGGCCAGATTCATGATGCGCGAGACGCCATACTGCAAGGTGAGCCCCATGGCGACGAGCGCGTACATGCCTCCCAGCGTGACGCCGGAGAAAAGTGCATCGATGAACATACCGGATTCCTGTCGCGCGCCGCCCGGCGCCGTGGGGCCCGGGCGGCGCGGGTTGAGGGTCAGCGCGCGGCGGCGCCGGCCTGCCAGGCGGGCTTGGGGAAGACCAGCCTGGCGGCGCCGGCGTGGCTGGACGGCTCGACGCCGACGAACTCGCCGTTCTGCCATTGGCCCAGCGTCAGCATGTTGGGCACCATGTGGGTCTTGAGATTGATGCGGCCCAGGATGGTGTCGAACTCCTCGCTCGCGATCTTGGCCGACACGGCCTTGCGGTCCAGGGTTCCTGCCTTCTCGATGGCCTGTTGCAGCACCTGCAGTCCGGCGTAGGTGACCAGGCTGGCCCAGCGGTCCGGCTCGGCGCCGGTCACTTCCTTGTGGCGCTGGATGTAGGCCTTGACCGCGGGGCTGCTGGCGTCGATGCCGCCCAGGCTGGCGACGCCATCGACGTTCGGTCCGAAGCGGTTCTTGTACAGCGGGAAGGCAGTGCCCACGCCGGTGTAGAACACCTTGGGATTGAAGCCCAGCAGCCGGGCCTGGTCCGTGATGGCCATGGTGTCGGGCGGGTAGCTGAACGCGATGAAGACGTCGGGGTTCAGGTTCTTGGCCTCGGTCACGATGGGAGCGAGATCCTGCGTGCCCACCGGATAGGTCTTGGCGTAGGCCAGCTTGAAGCCTGCTTTCTTGAACGCGGCGCGCGCCGCGGTGGCCAGTTCGATACCGAAGCCGTCGGCGATGGAAACCATGGCGATGGAGTCGCCGATCTTGCCCGCCTTGCGCAGGCTGGCCAACTGGTCGACCAGGGCCTCGGCGTATTGCGAGCCGGTGCCCAGCAGCCAATAGCTGCCGGGCCAGCGCTTGGCGAATTCGGGCGCGCGTTCGGTCACGGCCGAGCCCGCCAGCAGCGGATAACCGTAGCGGTGGAAGGTGGGCGCCACGGCCAGGTTCATCGCGGTCGACCACGGCGGCAGCAGGAAGTCGACCTTGTCCTGGGTGATGAGGCGCTCGACGGCGCGCACCGCGTCCTCGGAGCTGGAGCGGTCATCGTATTCGACGACCTTGATCGGCAGGCGCTTGCCGCCGACCAGCAGTCCGCCCGCCTGGTTGACCTCATGGACCCACAGCTTGTAGTTGGGAATGGTCGTAATGCCCGTGCCGCCCGCATTGACGCCGGTTTTCGACACCGCGTAGCCGATGGTGACGGCGTCCTGGGCCTGGGCCGGCAGGGCGAGCGAAAAGGCCGACAGCGCGGCGGCCGCGCCAAGGTGGCGCAACGATTTCAGGGGCAAGGCCAGCATGGTGTGTCTCCCGGTGGTTTGTAACAATCGCGGAGTTTTGTTGTAGCGACCCACAAATTCTGGCTAGAGGGCCTGGCCATGTAAAGTTGCATGCATTGATGAAATCGGACGAATACTTGCACTTTTCCGCCTGGCTTTCCGAGGACCCGCATGGTGGCTTATCCGCATTCCCTGCCCGACGCGCATCCGGACATCGGCGAGACGCCCCTGCCCACCCTGATGGAGAGCGAATCCATGGTGCCCGCGCTGGCGGCGCGCGAATGGGTGATCGACGCCGCGCGCCGCCAGGGCCGCAGCCACGCCCTGCTGCTGACGGCGGGCAAGGGCGTGGCCACGCTGCGCCACGGGCAGCTCGCGCTGCGCGCGCCGTGCCTGGCCTGGCTGCCACCCGGCATGGCGCTGTCCCTCCGCCTGGAGGCCGGCGGCGCCGGCTACATGCTGTCGGCCGCCGAGGAACTGGTGTCGCGCGCCTCGGCCGCCAGCCAGCATGCCGCGGCCCTGCGCAATGTGGCCGACCGCCTGCTTCACATCGGGCCGGACGAGATGGCGGCGGGGCGGGACATGCTGCGTCCGGTGTTCGAGGCGGTCAGCCATGAGCTGCGCCTGGCGGCCAAGGGGGCCGCGGGCATCGCCGTCGCCTATCTCTCGATCGTCCTGACGCATCTCTGGCGCATGAGCGACATCGACCCCGAGGCGCCCACCGGCGACCGGCCCGGTTCCGTCGTGTTCCAGCGTTTCCTGCGTGTGGTGGAGTTGCATTTCCGCGAGCACTGGCCCATTTCCCGCTATGCCCGCACCCTGGGCGTGACCGAGCGCCGGCTGCATGCCGCGTCCATGCGCAGCGCCGGCTGCGGCCCGCTGGCCGTGGCGCACGAGCGCCTGCTGCAGGAGGCGCGGGTGCGCCTGCAACAATCGCCGCTGCCCGTGGCCCAGATCGCCTACGGCCTGGGGTTCCGCGATACCGCGCACTTCAATCGTTTCTTCAAGCGCCACATGGGTATTCCTCCCGGCAGCTACCGCCGCCGCGTGCTCGAGGAAGCCGGCCGCGAGGATCTCACCTACTCGGCTTGGCCGTAGGGGCCCCCTGCGTGCTTCGCGCCCCCAGGGGGCGATGCGGGGGGACCGGAAGGGAGGCCCACCCCCTACGCGCTCCGCGCGCCCCCTCAAGGGGGCGATGCGAGTGGACCGGCAAGGCCGGATCCACCGCATCCTGGGAGAAGATGAAAGTTATACTTTTTGTTGTCCAGCCTTGGGTGTGAATGTCGTGAAGCTTTTCGTCGGTCGGGATTTGTCGTGGGGAGCGCTGGCCGGGGCGCTGGGATTGATGTTCCTCGTGTCCAGCGCCTTGCGCGGGCCGTTGCCCGAGGGGCCGTTCAGCGAACGAGTGCCGGTGCTGGCGCAATACGCCGGTTCTTTCCTGGCGGCGGCGCTGATGGGGGGCTTCATCGTGCTGGTCATGTGGGGGTTCCGGCGTTTCCGCTCGCAGGCCTACGAGACGCCGCGTCGCGATCTGGCGCTGGCGATACTGCTGATGGCCATCGTGACGTTCCGTCCCGCGCATGCCGATGTGGCCCCGTTTTCGCCGTTTTCCTTGGGGTATCTCCCGATGTTGACGCAAGGTCCGGGGCCAGGCGAAAATGCTGGTTGACATGCCTATGGCATGTCCCTCCAAAGGGGAGTAGTTCGAGAGCCTGACAGGCTCTTTCGTACGATCGTCAATACGTGGAAGCTCGCTTCCTCCGGTCGTACGGATCACCGCCCGGTGATTGAACAAGACCTTTGCAGCCTGGCGTCAGGTCCTGCATGGGTGCTCCCGTTCCCAGTCATTCCTGTTGCCAGCAGAGGCCGTCAACTTCTCTGGAGAACCACTCGTGGAATGGCTTTCGGCTTTCGCCGCAGAAATATTCACTACCAAATTCCTGTTCGCGCTCGCGTCCATCGTCGTGATCGACATCGTGCTGGCGGGCGATAACGCCATCGTCATCGCGCTGGCTGCGCGCAACCTGCCACCCGCCTTGCAGAAGAAGGCCATCATCTGGGGCACGGTCGGCGCCATTGTGGTCCGTACGCTGATGACGCTGGCCGTGGTCTGGCTGCTCAAGGTGCCTGGCCTCATGCTGGTGGGCGGCCTCGCGCTGCTGTGGATCGCCTATCGCCTGCTGACCGCCGAGGAGGACGAACACGGCAGCGGCTCGGCCAACACGAGCTTCGTCGCCGCCATCAAGACCATCGTGATCGCCGATGCCGTCATGGGCGTGGACAACGTGCTGGCGGTGGCCGGCGCGGCGCATGGCAGTTTCCTGCTGGTGGTGCTGGGCCTGTTGATCAGCGTGCCGATCATGGTCTGGGGCAGCCGCCTCATTCTGCGCCTGATGGAACGCTATCCGGCCATCATCTACATCGGCGCCGGCGTGCTGGTCGTGACCTCGGTCAAGATGGTGATGGGCGAGCCGCTGGTCAAGCCGTGGTTCCAGGCCCATGTCTGGGTGCAGTGGCTGCTGTACCCGCTGGCGCTGGTTGCCATCCTGGGCGGTGCCCGCGCGGTGATGGCCAATCGCGGAAAAGGCCGCCAGCCTGAGTCCAACGCGGCGTGAAGCCGGTGCCCTGGCCGGCGAGAGGGGAATGTCCCCACTCGCGGCAGGGGTGAACTGGGTTAAGCTTGCGGCTTTTCCCGGGTGGGCTTACCGCCCGCAGCAGAATCGGCGCCCGGTTTCGGCCGGACGCCGTTTTTCACGCAGGAAGGCCGCAGGCCGCCTGATCGAGTGCGCATGACGACGAATGAATCCCTGACCCTGACGCTCCGGCCCGGGATGTGGAACTGGCGCTACCTCGCGGCGCGAGGGGCGCTGGTCCTGCTGACCACATCGTTGTTGATGCTGGACGACTGGATCCAGCAATGGTTCACGGTCGCCAACCAGGCTGACTTCGAACTGAACTATTTCTTGGCGCTGCTGGCGTTCTGCCTGGGGTTGTGGCTGTCGGGCAGCAAGGTGTTCGTCTCGTGCATCTTGGTGTTGCTGGCCGGCATGGAACTGGTCCAGCTCAGCCATATCTCCTACGCCGGGCGGCCGCTCGATCCCGTCGTGCTGGCCAGCCTGTTCTCGGAGTTCGGGGATGTCAGGGAGGTGGCGCTGGCCGATTTCGGCGACCACGTCCACGTGCTGTTCGCGGTGCTGGTCCCATACCTGGCCGCGTGGTGGCTGTTCATGACCTACATGCGGTCCGACGTCCGGCGCTGGCAGCGCGCGCTGGGCGTCATGCTGGTGGCCGCGGGCCTGCTGTCCAAGCCTTATCGCGCCACCTACCGCGACCTCAATTCCTTCCTGCCGGGCCCCACCCGCAGCGGCCTGCACAACTCACTCAACACCTTCAGTTTTTTCCTGGTGCACAACGTCGTGCGCGGATCGCTCCACGCGGCGCCGGCGCCGGTGGCGGCCGCGGCCCTGCCCGAGGTCGCGCCATTCCCTTCGCAGGCGCAGCACGTCTGGTTGTTCGTGGCCGATTCGCTGCGCAGCGAACACCTGGGCATCATGGGCTACGAACGGGATACGACGCCCAACCTGGCACGGCGCATGGAGCAGGGACTGGTGGCGCGCCATGGCGTGGCGGCGGCCGTTTCCACGGCGGCCAGCATGCCGCTGATCATGAACGCCGTGCGCGAGCCCGGCCAACTGGACCAGATCCGGGGCTTGTCCACGAATCTGTTCAAGTTCGCCAAGGAGGCGGGCTTCACGACCTACTGGATCTCGTCACAGGAATCCAAGCTGCTCAACGACGTGGGCAGCCGCTACGTCGACGTGTCGATCACCCGCGAGGACGAGCCCGCCCGCTTCCGCAGGCAGGGCGACGAGGCGCTCCTGTCGCTGCTGCAGGAACAGGAGTGGCCGCGGAAGACCTTCGTCGTGGTCCTGCTGCGCTCGGCCCATGCCCCCTACGAGGCCAACTATGCGCATGCGCGGGACCGCTACGCGCGCTGGCCGGACGGTCACGATCAGCCGCGCGCGGTGCGCCAGCGCAACGCCTACGACAACTCCGTGCTCTATCTGGACGCATTGCTGGACCGCATGCTGGACGAGTTCGATAGCCTGCCGGGACAGCGCCATCTGGTGGTCACCGGCGATCATGGGCAGTTGCTGGGCGCTCGCGGCATGTGGGGGCACAATGTGCTCGAACCCGAAGTGGCCGATGTCCCGGTACTGTCATGGAGCCGCGAGGCGCCCGAGGCCGTCTCCGCTCCCATGCGGCAGGAGCGCTGGATCAGCCATTTCGAGATGTCGCGCTGGCTGGCGAACCGGCTGGGCAGCGACGTCCGTCCGCCGTCGGCCATCGACGGCGTGCATTACGTGCAGGGCAAGAACCTGTACGGGGCCAACACCTTCCGCGAGGTGCACGAAGGCGTCTCGCTGGAGTTTTCCGATGTCCTGCCGGTGGGCCACAGCCTGCCGGTCCGCCCTTACAATCCGGTCCGCTCGCTCGTCGCACGTTGAGTGCGCGCGCCCACGGACCTACGCATGCCTTCCTCCCAGGAAAAGTCTTCTCCCTTTGAACTCATGACCGGCCGCAACGCGCTGCGTTCGCTGGCGCTGGCCGGCGGCGTGGCGCTCCACGCCATCAATGTCTACGTCGTCACCACCATCATGCCCACCATCGTGCTCAGCATCGGTGGGCTGGCCTACTACGCCTGGAGCACGACGCTGTTCGTGGTGGCATCCATCCTTGGTTCCGCCTTGTCCTACCGGCTGATCGACCGGATGGGGCCGCGCCGCGCCTATCTGGGGGCGCTGGCGCTGTTCTGCCTGGGCTCGCTGATCTGCGCCACCGCGCCGGCCATGTGGTGGCTGCTTGCCGGGCGTACCGTCCAGGGGCTTGCCGGCGGCGTGCTGCTGGCCTTGTCCTATGCGCTGATACGGATGGTGTACGAGTCGCGCCTGTGGCCGCGCGCGCTGGCCTTCGTCTCGGCGATGTGGGGCGTGGCGACGTTGTCGGGGCCGGCGCTGGGCGGGCTGTTCGCCTCGCTGGGGTGGTGGCGGCCGGCCTTCCTGTCGCTGCTGCCGGTGGCCGCCGCGCTGGCTGCCATCGTCTACAGGCTGGTGCCGGCCACCGCGCCCGCCTCGTCGTCGGCGGCGGGCGTGCCCTGGGGCAAGCTGGCGCTGCTGGCGTGTTCGGTGATGGTGGTCTCGGTGGGCAGCCTGTCGCATGAGCTGGCCTGGAACGCCGCCGGCGTGGCGGCGGGGCTGGCGCTGGTGGCATGGATGGGGCGCCTGGACGTGAGGGCGTCGTCGCGGCTCATGCCCACGGGCGCCTACTCGACCCGCACGGTGCTGGGCGCCTGCTACCTGACGATGGCCATGCTCATCATCGGCCTGACCAGCGAGATCTTCGTCCCGTATTTCCTGCAGACCCTGCACGGCCAGACGCCGCTCGTGGCTGGCTATCTGACGGCGGTCATGGCCGGCGGCTGGACGCTGGCCTCGCTGATGTTCTCCGGGTGCACCGGCGCGGCCGTCGTGCGCCTGGTCCGCGGCGGGCCGGTGGTGACCACGGTGGGCCTGGCCGCGCTGGCCGTGCTGGTGCCGCGAGGCGAATCGGGCGACGTGGCGTTCGCCGCGCTGTGCCTGGCGCTGGCCGGCGTCGGCTTCGGCATAGGCATGTGCTGGTCGCACCTGGTCACGCGGGTGTTCCGCTCGGCCCCGGTGGGCCAGGAGAACCTGGCCTCGGGCGCGGTGACCACCCTGCAACTCTATGCGATCGCGCTGGGGTCGGCCGTGGCGGGCATGGTGGCCAACGCCGCCGGCCTGGCCGAGCCGGGCGGCATCGAAGGCGCCCGCACCGCGGCCGCCTGGCTGTTCGGCCTGTTCGCGCTGGCGCCGGCCCTGGCGGCCTGGAGCGCCCGGCGCTCGTAGGACGGCGCGCCCGGTTGCGCCGCCCAGGCGGCCGTCAGCGCATCGAGGGGGCTTCGCCCCCCAGGGCGTCGACCACGTCGGCGATCAGCTTGGCCAGTTCGCCGGACATCAGCGTGAAATCGGCGTCGAAGCGTTCGGCGTCATTCTGCGCCAGGGCGTCGGCGTTTTCCTTGAGCACGTCCAGCGGCGCGATGCGCTTGATGGCCAGCGATTCGCTCAGCACGAACGAGATGCGGTCGGCCCAGGTCATGGCGAGCCGGGTGCATTGCTTGCCGGCCTCGATGTGGCGGCGCACGTCCTCGGCTTCGATGGATTGCCGTACGTAGCGCACCGTGGCCCGGCCTTCGCCGGTGGAGCGCAGTTCGGTGTCCTGGTCGATCGTGAAATTGGCGGGGGCTTCGCCGCCTGCCAGCCACTCCGTCATCGCCGCCGCGGGCGAGGTCTGGACGTGCAGGTTGGCCAGCGGAAATTTGTCGATCGCCCGGTTCAGAAGCTGCAACAGCTCGTCGCAGCGTGCCGCCGAGGAGGCGTCGATGCACAGCCAGCCATTGCGCGTGTCCATCCACGCGCGGGTGTCGCGCAGGATGCTGAAGGCGCGCGGCAGCAGCGTCTCCTTGACGGTCTCCTTGATCTCCTTCATCTGCTTGCGGCCCGGCTTGAAGCCTTGCTGCTCTTCGATTTCCTGGGCCTTGGCCTTGGCCACCTGGTTGATGACGGTGGTCGGGAGCAGCTTCTTCTCGGTGCGCAGCGTGATCAGCAACTGGCCGTTCACGCCATGGGCCAGCAGGCTGCCGTTTTCGAGCGGAGGCGCCCAGCCCTGCGTTTGCAGTTCCAGGCTGGAGCCGGGGCCGAAGACCTGGGGCCGGAGCAGTTCATCGAGCCCCTCGGGCGTCATGGGCCAGGGGGCGGGAAGGCGATAGATTTGCAGGTTCTTGAACCACATGGCGGGCCGCGCAAAAGGGTCGATTCTATACGACGCGGCCTTCGCCCTTTGTTACCCCAGGTCCAGCGAGTCATCCTTCTTGGATTCGCGCGGCACGTCGGGCGACAGTTGCCAGAAGATCCAGGCCGACGCCGCCGTGAGCAGGCCGATGCAGATGAAGGTGGCATGGAAGGCCGCCAGGGCGTCCTCGGGGGCGCCATGGTCCACGAAGTGGCTGAAGGCGGCGAGGATGCCGCCGGCCACCGTCACGCTCAGGCTGATGGCCAGCATCTGCATCATGGACAGGATGCTGTTGCCGCTGCTGGCGCCTTGCTGTCCCAGGTCCTTGAGCGTGAGTGTGTTCATGGCGGTGAACTGCAGCGAATTCACCGCGCCGAAAAAGGCCATCAGAACCACCTGGGCCCAGACGGGATGCGAGGCGTCGACCAGCGCGAACGAGGAGATGGTCAGGCCGACCAGCACCGTGTTGACCACCAGGACGTGACGATAGCCGTAGCGGGTGATCAGCGAGGTCGCGATGCGCTTGCTGAGCATGCCGGCCGCGGCCACGGGCAGCATCATCAGGCCCGAGTGGGTGGGGGAATAGCCAAGGCTGACCTGCAGCAGCAGCGGCAGCAGGAAGGGCATGCCGCTGCTGCCCAGCCGTGCGAACAGGTTGCCCAGCAGGCCTATCGTGAATGTGTGGATCTGGAACAAGGCGGGCGAGAACAGCGGCGCGGCCTGCCTGCCCGCGCGCAGCCAGTAGGTGACGATGCTGATCAGGCCGAACACCAGCATGAGCACGACGGTCGCGTGGCCCGTGGCGCGGCCCGAGAATCCGTCCAGCGAGAGCGAGATGGCCGCCATGCCGAAGGCCAGCAGGCCGTAGCCCACGCCGTCGAAGGAGGCCGGTTGCGCCTCGCGCTTGTCGATCATGAAGGTGCGCGTGGCGATCGCGCCGGCCAGTCCGACGGGAATGTTGATCAGGAATACCCAATGCCAGGAGAACTGTTCAGACAGCCAGCCGCCCAGCACGGGGCCGATCATGGGGCCGACCATGGCCGGTATGGCGACGAAGCTCAGCGCGGGCAGCAGCCGCTCCTGGGGGAAGCTGCGCAGGATGACCAGCCGGCCTACCGGCATCAGCATCGCGCCGCCGGCCCCCTGGAGCACGCGGGAGGTGACGAGCTGGCTCAGGTTCTGCGACAGCGCGCACAACACGGAGCCCAGCGTGAACAGGACGATGGCCGAGAAATAGACCTTGCGTGTGCCGAATCGGTCGGCGAGCCAGCCCGAGGCGGGGATCAGCACGGCCATGGTCAGGGCATACGAGATCACCACCGACTGCATGCGCAGCGGGCTTTCTCCCAGGCTCGCCGCCATGGCCGGCAGCGCCGTGTTGACGATGGTGGTGTCCAGCGTCTGCATGAAAAGACCGATGGCGACGAGCCAAAGGGTGATGTTCAGCGATTTTCGGTGTTCCACGGTCGGCGAGCTGGGGGCGGGGGGTGCAATAGGATAGCTTGATTCATGCGGGCCGCCTGGACTAAGGTGGGTTGGCCGGCTCCCGGTGCCCCACGGCGCCGGGCATGGCCTTTGCTGGCCGGCATCCAAGGCAACCAGGAGACGACGATGTCGGAACACGTGTACAAGCAGCTCGAATTGGTCGGGTCCTCGACGAAGTCCAGCGACGACGCGATCCGTAACGCGATCGATCGCGCCGCCCAGACCATGCGCCATCTGGCGTGGTTCGAAGTCACCCAGGTGCGAGGCCACATCGAGGACGGCAAGGTCGCGCACTGGCAGGTATGCCTGAAGGTGGGCGTGCGCCTGGAAGGCTCGACGTAGGGTCCCGCGGCAAGCGCGGCGGCGGGGTGCTGGCGACAGTGCTTGAGAATTGTTATCATTATTGATCTTAATCACCTCAAGCATGCAGTGCCGCGCACCGCCGTATGGACAAACAGTCGGATCGCTTCCTGGAGCAGAAGCGTCGCTCATTCTGGTTGAAGCATCTGCATCAATGGCACTGGATCAGCTCGGCGATCTGTCTCGTCGGCATGCTGCTGTTCGCCGCCACGGGCATTACGCTCAATCACGCTTCCCAGATCGAAGCCCATCCCCGCGTCGTTTCCAAGGAAGCGCAGGTGCCGGCCGAACTGGCTCGCGCGCTGGCTCCGGAAGGCGGGGCCGACAAGGCGCCCCTGCCGGCCGCGCTGCGGCAATGGCTGGAAGCGCAGTTGTCGATCGCGATCGGCGACCCGGTGGCCGAATGGTCGCCCGACGAAATCTACGTTTCCCTGCCACGGCCGGGCGGCGATGCCTGGCTGAGCGTCGAGCTGCCCGACGGCGCGGTGAAGTATGAGAGCACCGACCGCGGGTGGATCTCGTATTTCAACGACCTGCACAAGGGCCGCAACACGGGTGAGGCCTGGAAGTGGTTCCTGGACGTCTTCGCGGTCGCCTGTCTGGTGTTCTGCGTGACCGGTTTCTTCCTGCTGCAGATCCATTCGCGCAACCGGCCCGTCACCTGGCCCATGGTGGCGCTGGGCGTCGCCGTGCCGCTGTTCCTGGCATTCGTATTCATCCATTGAAGAGGTTCTGGCTATGCGTACATTGATCCCGGTGGCCGTCACCGGCCTGATGGTCGGTCAGGTCCAGGCCGCCGACCTGGCGGTGAGGATCGAGATCCCGAGGCTGAACGTGGCCGAGTACCACCGTCCGTATGTGGCGGTGTGGGTGGAGGGGCCGGATCAGAAGGTCGCCGCCAACCTGGCGGTCTGGTACGACGTCAAGCTCAAGAACGACGAAGGCACGAAGTGGCTCAAGGACCTGCGCCAGTGGTGGCGCCGCAGCGGCCGCGAGCTGACCATGCCCGCCGACGGCATCAGCGGCGCCACGCGGCCCGTGGGCGAGCATCAGATAGTGTTCAGCGATGGCAAGGCCCCGCTGGGCAAGCTGGCCGAGGGCAAGTACGAACTGGTGGTGGAGGCCGCGCGCGAGGTCGGCGGCCGCGAATTGTTGCGCATCCCATTCCAGTGGCCGCCGCGCGCGCCCGAGAAAGGCGAGGTGCGTGGCCAGCACGAGCTGGGCCGCGTCGCGCTGGAAACCAAACCCTGATTCCCTGGCAACTCTTTCCTAGCAACCCCTTCCGAGGAAAAGAACATGAAGATGTCTCTCAAGTGGGCCGCGCTGGCCCTGGCGTTCAGCCTGCCCCTGTCGGCCCAGGCGCACCGCATGTGGATGCTGCCCTCGGCCACGGTGCTGTCGGGCGCGGATCCCTGGGTGACGGTGGATGCCGCGGTGTCCAACGATCTCTTTTACTTCGAACACTTTCCGCTGCAGCTGAACAACCTGTCGGTGACCGCTCCCGACGGCGCCGCCGCCAAGGCCGAGAACCCGTCCACGGGCCGTTATCGCAGCACCTTCGATGTGCACCTGACCCAGACCGGCACCTACAAGATGGCGGTGGTCAACAACGGCGTGTTCGCGTCGTACAAGGAAAACGGCAAGAACAAGCGCTGGCGCGGCACGCCGGAAAAATTCGCGCAAGAGGTCCCGGCCGACGCGCAGGACCTGCGGGTTACGCAGGCCAACAGCCGCCTGGAGACTTTCGTGACGGTGGGCAAGCCGACCGACACGGTGCTCAAGCCCACCGGCGTGGGGCTGGAGCTGGCGCCCATCACTCATCCGAACGACTTGTTCGCCAAGGAAGAGGCCAGCTTCCGGCTGCTGCTGGACGGCAAGCCCGCGGCCGGCATCGAGGTGTCCATCGTGCCGGGCGGGATCCGCTACCGCGACCAACTGCACGAAATGAAGACGCGCACCGATGCCGACGGCAAGTTCACGGTGACCTGGCCCGAGCCCGGCATGTACTGGCTGGAAGCCGAGACCAAGGATGACAAGACCACCTTCGACAAGGCGAAGGAGCGTCGGTCCAGCTATATCGCGACGTTCGAGGTCTTGCCTGAATAGAATGCCCCCCCCTACGCCCTTCGGGCGCCCCCCAGGGGGCGATGCGGGTGGACCGGCCCAGCCGGATCCACCGCATCCTGGGTCTGGCTCCGCTATCTTGGGGGGGCGCGGGACGCGAGTGCTCATCCCTTTGGCGGTGTCGGAGCAGGCGCGGCGGGGATATGGGGTTGGGGCTCGGGTGGTTTCCATGGGCGGGCCGACGATGGGGACGAGCTGGTCGGTCCGGCTGGTGGATGACGGCGGGTTGCCGCGGGATCTGGAAGCGCGGGTACGGGCGACGCTGGATGGGATCATCGACGAGATGAGTACCTGGCGGGACGATACGGACCTGAGCCGTTTCAATGCCGCGCCGGCGGGTAGTTGGCACGTCTTGCCCGATGCCTTGTTCGTGGTGCTGGAGCAGGCCCTGAGCGTGGCCCGCGAAAGCGGGGGCGCCTACGATCCGACCGTGGGGCCGCTGGTGGATCTTTGGGGGTTCGGGCCACAGGGACCGCGCGCCCGGCCGTCGGCGGACGAGGTCCAGGCCGTGCGGGGGCGGGTGGGCTGGGACCGGATCGAGCTGGACGTGGCGGGCCGCCGGGCGCGGCAGCCGGGCGGGGCCTATGTGGACCTGTCCGGCATTGCCAAGGGATATGCGGTCGATGCCGCCGCCCGCTGCCTGCGGCGCGCGGGCGTGCCGGGCTATCTGGTGGAGATCGGCGGCGAACTGGTCGGGCACGGCGTGAAGCCGGATGGCATGCCCTGGTGGGTGGAGCTGGACCGGGCCTGGGACGCGGCCGGCGAGTCGTCCGTGCCGTCCACGCTGGTGGCCCTGGAGGGCCTGGCGATCGCCACCTCGGGGGACTACCGGCGCCATGTGTCCGATGGACAGGGCATGTACAGCCACACCCTGGACCCGCGCACGGGCGCGCCCATCGGCAATGGCGTCGTCTCGGTCACGGTCCTGCATCCCGAGTGCATGGCGGCCGATGCGCTGGCGACGGCGCTCACGGTGATGGGGCCGGACGAGGGCCTGCGCTGGGCGGCGCGTCGCGGACTCGCGGCGCATTTCGTGCAGCGCACCGCCCAGGGATACCAGGAAACGATGACGCCCAATTTCGCGGCGATGATGGAATGAACGACAAATCTCGCGCGGTGTCCGCGCGCCAGGCGGGCGTGGCCGTGCTGTTGCTGCTGGCGGCGCTGATCGTGGTGGCCGCCGTGCTCCCGCTGTCGCCGGCGGCGCACCGGGCGGCGGCGGGTTCGCTGGTGGTCGCCTGCTATCTGGGGTTCTGCCTGTGGGTAGGATTGGCGAGGCGCGCGGCGGCCTCTCCGGCCGGCGGTCCGATCGCCGCCGATGCGCTGCTGGTGGCCTATGCCAGCCAGACCGGTTTTGCCGAGCAGATCGCGCGCCGCAGCGCGCAGGCGCTCCAGGCCGCGGGGCTGCCCGTGCATCTGGCCAACCTGGCGGAGATGGGCGGCTCGGCCTTGCAACGTTTCCGCAAGGCCTTGTTCGTGGTCAGCACCACGGGCGAGGGCGATGCCCCCGACGGTGCCGCCAGCTTCGCCCGCAAGACGCTGGCCGGCGATCTGGCCCTGGCGGGCCTCAGCTACGGCGTGCTGGCCCTGGGCGACAGCAGCTACCAGCGCTATTGCGCCTTCGGCCAGTCGCTCGCGAACTGGCTGCACCGGCAGGGCGCCGAGCCCCTGTTCGATCCGATCCTGGTCGACGATGGCGACGAGGGCGCGCTGCGCCACTGGCAGCATTATCTGAACGTGCTGGGGGCGAGCGCCGACATGGAAGACTGGGCGGCTCCGAGCTACCAGCCCTGGACCCTGGCGGAACGCCGCCTGCTGAACGAAGGCAGTCCCGGCGATCCCGCGTATCACCTGGCCCTGGTGGCCGCCGCCGCGTCGCCCGGCGGCTGGGAGGCCGGAGACATCGCCGAGATCGGGCCGCGCAACGATCCGGGCGACGTCGCGTCGCTGTTGGCGGCGCTGGACCTGGATGGCGCCATGCCGGTGGACGACGGGCCAGGCAAGGTGTCGCTGCGCGACGCGCTGGCGGCACGGGTCCTGCCCCACGACGAAGCCGGGCGCGCCGCGTTGCGGGGCCTGCCGCCGTCGCAACTGGCGCAGGCGCTGCCACGTATTCCCCATCGTGAATACTCGATCGCCTCGCTGCCGGCCGACGGCCGCCTGGAGCTGCTGGTGCGGCAGATGCGCTATCCCGGCGGCCGCCTGGGGATGGGATCGGGATGGCTGACCCGGCATGTCCCGCAGGGCGGGCAGGTAGACGTGAGGCTGCGGCGCAACAGTGGTTTTCACCCGCCGCCTCCCGGGCGGCCCCTGATCCTGATCGGCAACGGCACCGGCATGGCCGGCCTGCGCGCGCACCTGAAGGCCCGCGCGGCGGTGGGGGCGCGTCGCAATTGGCTGTTGTTCGGGGAACGCACGCCCGACCATGACTTCTTCCATCGCGGCGAGATCGAGGCCTGGCGCGAGCAAGGCGTGCTCGAACGATTGGATCTGGCGTTTTCGCGCGCGGCCGGCTGGCCGCGCTACGTGCAGGACTGCCTGCCTGCCGTGGCCGGCGAACTCCGCGCCTGGGTGGACGAAGGGGCCGCGATCTACGTCTGCGGCAGCCTGCAGGGCATGGCGGCGGGTGTCGCGGCCGAACTCGAACGCATACTGGGCCGCGATCGCCTGGACGAACTGGCCGGGCAGGGCCGTTATCGGCGGGACGTGTACTGATCAGGCCGTGCCGCCGCTGCGCCGGTGTCCGCTGACCTCGGCCCCGGCGTCGCGGCGCAGCCGCACGAAACTCAGCAGGCTGCTCAGGGCCAGCAGGCCCACCACCAGGAAGGTAATGCGGAAGTCCGTGACGTCGTAGGTGGTGCCGCCGGTGTCGCGCGCGGCGGCCGTCAGGTGCAGCACCACGGCCCCGACCGCGATGCCCAGGCCCATGGACATCTGCTGGGTGGTGCTGAACATGGTGTTGGCGCTGCTCATCTGCGGGTGCGGGACCTCGGCGAAGGCCATGGAGGTCAGGCCGGTGAACTGCATCGAGCGGGTCAGGCCGCATACCACCATGATCGCCACGACCAGCGGCACCGGGGTGTCGGGAGACAGCACGGCGCACAGGGCGATGGAGGCTCCGGCCAGCGCGCCGTTGAAGACCAGCACGTTGCGGAAGCCAAAGCGGCGCAAGGCCTGCGTCGTGACCAGCTTCATGCCCAGGTTGCCGAGCATGCTGGCCAGATACAGCATGCCGGCCTCGAAGGCGTTCAGGCCGAAGCCCACCTGGAACAGCAGCGGCAGCAGGAAGGGCATGGCGCTGATCGCCGTGCGGGCGATCGTGCCGCCGACCATGACGGTGCGGAACGACGGCACGGCCATGATCGTGGGGTCGATCAGCGGATGCGGGTGGCGGCGCAGATGCGCGGCCAGCGCGATGCCCAGCGCGATGCTGGCGGCGACGAGCAGGGCGCCCAGCCGCCACCGTCCGCCGTAGCCCAGCAGTTCGACCCCGGCCATCAGGAAACTGAGCGCGAGGCCGCTCAGGGCGAAACCCATCACGTCCAGCGGCCTTCGCGGCTGCGGGGCGGATTCCGGGATATAGGCGCGTATCAGGAACACGCCGGCCACGCCCAGGGGTACGTTCAACAGGAAGATCCACTGCCAGCTCAGGTAGGTGGCCAGGAAGCCGCCCAGCGGGGGACCGATCACGGGGGCGATCAGCCCCGGCCAGACGATGAAGGCCATGGCCCGGACCAGGTCCTCCTTGCCGGTGTTGCGCAGCACGGCCAGCCGTCCCACGGGCACCATCATCGCGCCCGCCATGCCCTGGAATACCCGAGCGGCGGTGAACTGCGCGACGCTGGTGCTGAGCGCGCACAGGATGGAAGCCACGGTGAACGCGGCCACCGCCCAGGCGAAGACGCGGCGGGTGCCGAGCCGGTCCGCGACCCAGCCGCTGATGGGAATGAACACGGCCAGCGTCACCAGATAGGAGGTCATGCCTATGCTGAGGTTGACCGGGTTGGTGCGGAAGGTGGCGGCCATCTGCGGCAGCGCGGTCGCGATCACGGTGCCGTCCAGCGTTTCCATGAAAAAGGCGGCGGCGACGATGAGCCAGATAACGTTGGGCTTGGTGGTGGAAGCGGTCATGGGCGGCACGTGGGATAAGGCCGGATCGGGCCCGGGCAGTATATGCCGTGCGCCGCGATATTTGGCTGGGGCCGGATATCGGGTCCGCCAAATAACTTAGAATCATAAAAAACATCAGATCAGGGACGCGCGCGTACAAGCATGAATGCATTGACCGAGAAGGATGTGCGCCGCAACGCGCTGGTGCTCAGTTGTGCGCAATCGCTGGGCGGCGCCAATCCGTCCATCGTCATTTCGCTGGGCGGGCTGGTCGGGCAGATGCTGGCCACCGACAAGTCGCTGGCGACGCTGCCCGTCAGCCTCTATAACCTCGGCCTTGCGCTGGGCACGATTCCGGCCGCGATCCTGATGCGCAGGCTGGGGCGCCGGGCCGCCTACATGCTGGGCGCGGTGATCGGCGGCGTCGCCGGGCTGCTGGCGGCCTACAGCATTACCGCGGGGGTGTTCGCGCTGTTCTGCGTCGCTACCGCCATCGCCGGTACCTATGGATCGTGCGTGCAGAGCTACCGCTTCGGCGCCACCGACGGGGCCGATGGGGCATTCAAGGCACGGGCGATTTCCTGGGTCATGGTGGGGGGGCTGGTGGGCGCGGTCATCGGACCACAGACCGTCATCTGGACGCGCGACGCGATCGCCGGCATTCCCTTTGCCGGCAGCTTCGTCGGCCAGGCCGTGCTGGCGCTGGCGGCGCTGCCGGTGCTGATACTGCTGCGCGGGTCCGTGCGCCCCGCGGCCGAACAGGGCGGGGGCCGGCCGCTGCGCGAGATCGCGGCCTCGGGCCGCTTCGTGGTGGCGGTGGTCGCCGGTGTCGTCTCGTACGGAATGATGAGTTTCGTCATGACCGCCGCGCCCATCGCCATGGTGGCCTGCGGCCACACGGTGGGCGAGGCCGCGCTGGGCATACAGTGGCACGTGCTGGCGATGTATGGGCCGAGCTTCGTGACGGGCCGCCTGATCACGCGCTTCGGCAAGGAATGGGTCACGATGGCGGGGCTGCTGCTCATGGCGGTGTCCGGGGCGATCGCGCTGCACGGCCTGAGCGTGGGGCATTTCTGGCTGTCGCTGGTGTTCCTGGGCGCGGGCTGGAACCTGGGGTTCATCGGCGCCACCGCCATGGTCACCGATTGCTACCGGCCCGAGGAGCGCACCAAGGTCCAGGCCCTGAACGATTTCCTGGTGTTCGGCTCGGTGGCCGTCGCGTCGTTCTCGTCGGGCCGCCTGCTCAACGCATCGGGATGGGAAACCATCAACTGGCTGCTGTATCCCGCCGTGGCGATCGTGCTGGTGCCGCTGCTGTGGCAGGCGGGCCGCACGCGCCGCGCCGTGGCCTGAGGTCGGCGCCCGGTTCCCGTCCCGTTCAGTTCAGGCTGCCGAGCAGATCGGCGCGTCCGAACATCCGCGCGGTTTCCCGCGCGGAGGGCGTGCCCAGATCGGGATTCGCCCCGCCGTCGAGCAGGGCCCGCACCACTTCCTCTTCTCCCTTGAACACGGCGCCCGCCAGCGGGCTCTGGCCCCGGTCGTTGACGCGGTTGGGATCCGCGCCGTGTTCAAGCAGCGTCCTGACCGTGTCGACGTGACCGTGATAGGCGGCCAGCATGATCAGGCTGTCTCCCTTGTGGTTGGTCAGGTCCGCGGGCGCGCCGGCCGCGAGATAGGCGGCCAGCGCTTCCGTCGCCCCCTCGCGGGCGAGATCGAACAGCTTGCTGGCCAGGGCGAGGACGGCATCGTTGGGCCGGTAGGAGTCGGTTGGGCTCATGGCGTTTCTCTTTTCGTGATCAAAGGCTTCCACGCGGCGAGCGGGAAGAAGGTCGTTACAAAACGTGGCGCGATGACCGGCTGCCAGGGCGCACCATGGCATGCATATTGCCCCTGTCCCGGCCAAGGGATGCCCGGCCCCGGGGAAGGATGCCGCGCCTGACGTGTACATCTTACTCACAGCGGTAATTTTTATCGGCGAGGATGGACATTATCCCGGCGCGGCGCCCGCCCGCCGTTCGTACCTGGAAGGTCCCAGCGCATGTGAAGTCCCATCGCCCGTCCACCCGCTGCCCATGAGGAAGCGTCTTTTGCCGGAGAAACATCTTGCTGCCGAGAGTCATGCTGGTAACGTCAGAAGCCTTGCCACTCGCCAAGACCGGGGGATTGGGCGATGCGGTGAGCGGCCTGTCGCGCGCCCTGCGCGAGGCGAACGTCGACGCGACGGTTTTCATGCCCGCCTATGAAAACGCATTGGATGCCGCTTGCGGACTGGAGAAAGTCGCCGATCTGCCGGGGCTGGTCGGCGGCGATGCCGAGGTATGGGCGGGATGGGTCGCCGATACCGAAATACCGGTACTGTTGTTGCGCAACGATGCCCTGTACGTGCGTCCCGGCAACCCCTATCTGGATGCGGACGGCAGGGAGTTCGCCGACAACGGCATCCGTTTCGCGGCACTGGCCCAGGCGGCGAAGCGGATTTCGGTGGGCGAGACGCCGGTCAGGGTGCCGCACGTGGTACACGCGCACGATTGGCATGCGGGGCTGACACCGCTGTATCTGCATGCCGCCGGCGTCAAGCGGCCCAAGACGGTATTGACCATCCACAATCTTGCGTTCCAGGGCAATTTCCCGCTGCGCCTGGCGGACCAGCTCGACATTCCTCCGGCCTATCGCGGCAGCGACGGCGTGGAGTTCTGGGGCCACCTGAACTTCATGAAAGCGGGGCTGCGCTACGCCGACCGGATCACCACGGTCAGCGCCACCTATGCGCGGGAGATCCTGACGCCGGCGTTCGGCCATGGGCTGGATGGCGTGCTGGGCCAGCGCGCGCACGAGCTGCACGCGATTCCCAACGGCATCGACCCCGAGGTCTGGGACCCGAGTTGCGATCCCTATCTGTCCGCGCACTTTTCCGTCCTGGACATGCGCGGCAAGGTCCGCAACAGACTGGACATGCAGCGCGCGTTCGGCCTGCCCGCCGACCCGGAAGCGCCGCTGCTCGCCATGGGCAGCCGCCTGACGTCGCAGAAGATGGCGGATCTCGCCATCGAGGTGTTCCCCATGCTGCTGGCGGCGCATCCATGTTTGCAGATTGCCGTGCTCGGCTGCGGCGAACGCGGGCTGGAGGAGGCGCTGCGTGAACTGGCGCGGCGCCATCCCCGCAACCTGGGGTTGCACATCGGCTACGACGAGCGTCGGGGCCACCTGCTGCACGCCGGCGCCGACATGCTGCTGCACGGCAGCCGTTTCGAGCCCTTCGGCCTGACCCCTCTCTATTCCATGCTGTACGGAACCGTGCCCATCGCTTCCCGTGTCGGGGGACTGGCCGACAGCATCACCGGCCTGCAGCCGGGACCGGACACCGAGATCGGCGCGGCCACGGGCATCCTGTTCGACGGCGACCGACCGGCCGACATGCTGGCCGCCGTCGAGCGCGCGCTGGCGACTTTTGCCCAGCGCCAGCGGTGGTCGGTCCTGCAGAGGAACGGCATGACCCGCCATTTCGGCTGGGAGGCCCCGGCCGCCCAATACGTCGAGTTGTACCGCATGCTCGCGCCGGTTGCCCCCGTGGGGGCGCCCATGGTCGCCCGCCGTCCGGAGACGGCCGGCGCCCTGGCCGGGACCGACATCCGGAAACGGGCCTGATGGCGGCGCGACATCGTCCGCTACGTGTCTACCATGCCGGGGCCGCGGCCTTGGGGCCGGTGCTGGACGGCGCTGGCGCGCTGGCGGCACCCTGGCGCGGGTGGTTGGAGACGGCCGCCGCCCTGGGGTTCGGACAGGTGCTGGCCGACGTGCGCGATGCCGGCGAGGAGGCCGCATGCGCGGCGCTGGCGAGTGCCGCGGCCCGGCGCCGGCTGGACGTCTATCTGGATTGTCCGCCGGTTCCGGCCGCCGGCGGGGCGGGAGCCATCGACTGGTCTGCGTGCGCGCCGGCGTGGCGCGAACGAGGGGTGAGAGGCCTCTTGATCAGGGGGCTCCCGCAGGGGGATCCCGGATTGTTGCGGGAGCGGCTGGCGGCGCTGCGGCGGTGCGACGACGGCCTGGACTTGCTGGCGTGGACCCCCGGCCTGTCGCGCGAGGCGCTGCGCGGCTTGCGCGGCATGGGCTTCTCGCATGTGTTTTCGTCCCTGGCGTGGTGGAATTTCAGCAGTGCCTGGTTCATGGACGAGTGGCACGCGCTGGTGGACAGCGGGTGCGCCGTGCTGGGTTTTCCGGCGGACCCTTATGGGCCGGGAGCGGCGGGCGTGGGGGTGCCGGATGCCGAGGTGCGCCGCCGCGCGTCGATCCGCGCGCTGTGGGCGGCGGCGACATGCGGTGCCGGCTGGCTGGTACCGATGGGCTACGAGCGGCATGGCCTGGACGGCGCGCCGCACGGCCAGTTGGACCTGAGCGAGGATGTCCGGGCGGCGAACCGCTGGCTGGCGCGGGCGCCGGCCGATGATGTGGCGCTGTCGCCGCTGGCGGGGGCGGACGCGCCCGTCGCCATGATGCTGCGCCGCGCCGTGGGGCCGCGAGGCCGGCGCAGCCATCTGTTGCTGTTCAATCCCGATCTGCTGGCCGCCGCGGCGGTGGACTGGCCGATGATCCAGTCGCGTTTGCCGGACCGCGTGCAGCGGCCGGTGGACGGCGGCCTGCCCGCCACGCTCGGGCCCGGGGCCGCGGAGGTGGTGGAACTGGGGCCCGCGCCGCCAGTGCTGGCAGGCCCGCCGCGCCGCCGGTCGCTGACCGCGGCCATGGGCGCGGCCCGGGTGGCGATCGAAGCGGTCGAGCCCGCCATCGAGCAGGGCCGGTTCGCGGTCAAGCGCACGCCGGGCGAGGCGCTGACGGTGAGCGCTGATATTTTCATGGACGGCCATGACAAGCTGGCCGCCGATCTGCTCTGGCGCGCCGCCGACGAGCAGGACTGGACCCGCGTGCCCATGGTCCACCTGGGCAATGATCGCTGGGAAGCTGTCTGCCGGCCCGATCGCGTGGGCATGGGCCATTGCGCGATCGAGGCCTGGCGCGACACCTACGCCACGTTCCTGGACGAACTGCGGAAGAAGACGGATGCGGGCGTGGACGTGGCGGTGGAGGTCGAGGAGGTCCGCGACTGGATGCTGAAGGTACTGGGCCGCGCATCCCAGGCCGGGCGCGAGATGCGGGCACGGGCCGAGGAAGCCGCTCGCGGCGTGGCGGACCTGTCCACGGATGCCTGCCTGGCGTGGATACGCTCGCAGGAGGCCGCCGCGCTGGTGCAGGCGCTGGAGCCCCGCGAGTTCGCGTCGCGCTCGGCGGAGTACCCGGTTCGCGTGGAACGCCGGACCGCCCGGTTCGGCAGTTGGTACGAGTGCTTCCCGCGCTCGCAAAGCGGCGATGCGCACCGGCACGGCACTTTCGCCGACGTCGCGGCACGGCTGCCCGCCATACGGGACATGGGGTTCGACGTCCTGTACTTCCCGCCCATCCATCCCATCGGACATCGCAACCGCAAGGGCCGCAACAACAGCCTCGTGGCCGAACCCGGCGATCCGGGCAGCCCCTACGCCATCGGGTCGGAAGAGGGCGGGCACGACGCCGTACATCCCGAGCTGGGGACGCTGGACGACTTCCGCGCGCTGGTGGGCGAAGCGGCCCGGCACGGGCTGGAGATCGCCCTGGATTTCGCCATCCAGTGTTCGCCCGATCATCCCTGGCTGGCCCGGCATCCCGACTGGTTCGCCTGGCGCGCCGACGGTTCGCTGCGCCATGCCGAGAATCCACCCAAGAAATACGAGGACATCGTCAACGTCGATTTCTACGCGCGAACGACGGGGGGGCGCGCCGCGTCGGGCCTGTGGCTGGCGCTGCTGGACGTGGTGATGTTCTGGGCGGCCGAAGGGGTGCGGGTCTTCCGGGTGGACAATCCGCATACCAAGCCGCTGCCGTTCTGGGAATGGCTGATCGGCCAGGTGCACGCGCGCCACCCCGACGTGGTGTTCCTGTCGGAGGCCTTCACCCGGCCCAAGATGATGTACCGGCTGGCCAAGCTGGGTTTCTCCCAGTCCTATACCTATTTCACGTGGCGCGAGACCCGGCGGGAACTGACCGACTATCTGGAGGAAATCTCGCGGCCGCCTGTATCCGATTTTTTCCGGCCCAATTTCTTCGTCAACACGCCTGACATCAACCCGCGCCATCTGCACGCATCGGGCCGTCCGGGTTTCCTGGTCCGCGCCGCGCTGGCCGCCACGCTGTCGGGCTCCTGGGGCATGTACAGCGGCTTCGAACTGTGCGAAGGCACGCCCATGCCCGGCAAGGAGGAGTATCTCGATTCCGAGAAGTACGAGATCCGGGCCCGGGATTGGGGCCGCCCGGGCAATATCGTGGCCGAGATCGGGGCCCTGAACCGGATACGGCGCGACAACCCCGCGTTGCATCTCCATACAGGCACTGGTTTTCTCAACACCGATAATGATCGGGTGCTGGCCTATACCCGGGCGACGCCGGAACGCGACAACGTGGTGCTGGTGGTGGTGAACCTCGACCCCCACGGTACGCAGGGCGCCAACGTCGAGCTTCCGCTGTGGGCGTTCGGGTTGCCGGACGATGGCACGCTGTATGCCGAAGACCTGCTGCGCGGGTATCGCTTCGACTGGCGAGGAAAGATGCAGCACGTGCGGCTCGAACCCGGCGGCCCCTACGCGATATGGCGTATTTCCCGACGATCCTAGGATCCCTTCTCCTGTGGAGGATCCATCGGCAGGCGAGGACGCATGAACCCCAAGCGCGAGACATCCGTGAATGCCGTCAACCGGGGCGATCCGCTCTGGTACAAGGACGCGGTCATCTACCAGTTGCACATCAAGTCCTTTTTCGATGCGAACAACGATGGCATAGGGGATTTTCACGGCCTGCTGGCCAAGCTCGACTACATCGCGCAACTGGGCGTGGACACGATCTGGCTGCTGCCGTTCTATCCCTCGCCGCGGCGCGACGACGGCTACGACATCGCCGAGTACCGGGGCGTGCATCCCGACTACGGGGAACTGGCCGACGCGCGGCGCTTCATCGCGGCGGCCCACGAGCACGGCATGCGGGTGATCACCGAGCTGGTGGTCAACCATACGTCGGACCAGCACCCCTGGTTCCAGCGCGCGCGCCATGCCAAGCCGGGATCGGCCGCGCGCAATTTCTACGTGTGGTCCGACAACGACCAGGCCTATGCCGGCACGCGCATCATCTTCCTGGACACCGAGAAGTCGAACTGGACCTGGGACCCGGTGGCGGGCGCCTATTTCTGGCATCGCTTCTATTCCCACCAGCCGGACCTGAACTACGACAATCCGCGCGTGCTCAAGGCCATCCTGAGCGTCATGCACTTCTGGCTGGACCTGGGGGTGGACGGACTGCGGCTGGACGCCGTGCCCTATCTGGTCGAGCGCGAGGGCACCAACAACGAGAACCTGCCCGAGACCCACGCCATCCTGAAGCGCATGCGGCAGGACCTGGAAGCGTCCTACGACGACCGCATGTTGCTGGCCGAGGCCAACCAATGGCCGGAGGACGCGCAGGAATACTTCGGGCAGGGCGAGGAGTGCCACATGTCCTTCCACTTCCCGCTGATGCCGCGCATGTACATGGCCATCGCCAGGGAGGACCGTTTCCCGATCACCGACATCATGCAGCAGACGCCGGACATCCCCGGCAATTGCCAATGGGCGATCTTCCTGCGCAACCACGATGAACTGACGCTGGAAATGGTGACCAGCAGCGAGCGGGACTACCTGTGGGAGGTGTATGCCGCCGACCGCCGGGCGCGGCTCAACCTGGGGATACGCCGGCGGCTCGCGCCGCTGATGGAGCGCGACCGCCGCCGCATCGAACTGATGCACAGCCTTCTCCTGACCATGCCGGGCACGCCCGTCATCTACTACGGCGACGAGATCGGCATGGGCGACAACATCCACCTGGGCGACCGCGACGGCGTGCGCACGCCCATGCAGTGGTCGCCCGACCGCAATGGCGGTTTCTCGCGCGCCGATCCCGAGCGCCTGGTGCTGCCGCCGCTGATGGGCAACCTGTACGGCTACGAGGCGGTCAACGTCGAAGCCCAGTCGGGCGATGCCCATTCACTGCTGAACTGGATGCGCCGCATGCTGGGCAAGCGGCGCCAGTATCGCGTGTTCGGCCGCGGCGGCCTGCGGTTTCTCTATCCGGGCAACCGCAAGATCCTGGCGTATCTGCGCGAGCACGAAGAAACCACCATCCTGTGCGTGGCCAACCTGTCGCACACGCCTCAGGCGGTGGAGCTGGATCTGGCCGAGTTCGACGGCCGCGTGCCGGTCGAGTTGATGGGCGGGACTTCGTTCCCGGCCATCGGCCGCCTGACCTATCTGCTGACCTTGCCGCCTTATGGCTTCTACTGGTTCGAATTGAGCGGCTCGGCGGCGCCGCCGAACTGGCACCTGGCCACTTCGGACCAGTTGCGCGAGTTCCGGACCTTGGTGTTGCGCGGCAAGACGGGCTATGACCTGATGGCCGAATCGCGCCGGACGCTGGAGCATGCCGTCCTGCCGGAGTATCTGGCGCTGCGGCGCTGGTTCGCGGCGAAGCACGAACGCATCGTCTCGGGGCGCGTGGTCTACGGTGTGCGGCTGCCCGCCGCCGAGGAGCTGTACCTGGCGGAGGTCGAGGCCGATCTGGGCGAGCGGCGCGAGCGCTATGTGGTGCCGCTGGGGCTGATCTGGGAGGAAACCCTGCCGCAGCTCCAGCAGCAACTGGCCCTGGCCCGCGTGCGGCGCGGCGCCATGGTGGGCATGGTGACCGACGCCTTCAGCCTGCAGAGTTTCGCCATCGCGATGTTCGATGGCCTGAAGAACGGCATCGAACTGGAGTCGCGCAACGCCGCCGACGACGGCGGGGGCGCCCGCATACGCTTCCAGCCCGAGCCCGGCATGGAGACCGTGGCGGTCGATGCCGATACGCCCATCCAGTGGCTGTCGGCCGACCAGTCCAACAGCTCGCTGGTGGCCGGGACCATGGCCGTGCTGAAGATCGTGCGCCGGGTCACGGCGGGCACGCATCCCGAAAGCGAGATGACGCGCCATCTCACGCGGCTCGGGTTCCGCAACACGGCGGCGCTGTTGGGCGAAGTGGTCCGCACGGACGAGGATGGTACGCCGCATACGCTGATGCTGGCCCAGCAATACGTTGGCAACCAGGGCGATGCCTGGAACTGGACGCTGGAGTATCTGTACCGGACCCTGGACGATGCCGCCTTGACCGCCGAGAGTGCCGAGGACTATGGACAGGAGCTGCGCGGCTACGCGACGCTGGCCGCCGCCGTGGGCCGGCGGCTGGGTGAGCTGCACGCCGCCCTGGCGATGCCGTCCGACGATCCGGCCTTCGCGCCGGTCGAGGCGTCGGGCGCGGAGGTCGCGCGCTGGGTCGACGACGCCCGGCAAAGCCTGGACCAGGCATTGGCCATCCTGGCCGCGCGCCGCGACTGGGGCGACCTGGCGGCCGAGGCCGCGCTGCTGCGGGACAACCGCCGCCTGCTCGAAGCGGCCATCGACCGGCTGGGCCAGTCCGTCGGGGATGCCTGGCTGACACGCGTGCATGGAGACTTCCACCTGGGACAGGTGCTGGTGGCGCAGAACGACGCCTACATCATCGATTTCGAAGGCGAGCCGGCACGTACCATGGAGGAGCGGCGGCGCAAGCGCAGTCCGCTGCGCGACGTGGCGGGTCTCTTGCGTTCGTTCGACTACGCGGCGTCGGTGGTCGCGCGCGCGCCGGACGCCACGGTCCAGGTCGCCGGCGGCAACCCCATCGCCGGGCCGCCGGTCGATGCCGTGGCGGAGCGCCGCGACGTCCTGCTCGAACGGTTCCGCGTCAAGGCGTCGGGCGCATTCCTGGATGCCTATCGCGAAGCCGCGGCATCCGCGCCCAGGCCCTGGGTGGACGGCAAGGACGAGGAGGCGCTGCTTTCGCTGTTCCTGATCGAGAAAGCGGCCTATGAGGTGTGCTACGAGGCTGCCAACCGGCCGGCATGGATAGGGGTGCCGCTGCGCGGCCTGGTGGCGCTGGCGGTCCGGATCGAACCGGCGATACGCAGGGAGGAGGACCTTGACGGGCAAGCGCAATGAGTACGGGATCGCGTCCGGGGATATCGATGCCCTGGCCGCCGGCACGCACCCCGACCCTTGCTCGGTGCTAGGGCCGCAGCGGCGCGGCGGCAGGCTGTGGCTGCGCGCCTTCCTGCCCGGCGCCGTGACCGTGCAGGCGGTGTCGGACGCGGGCGGGGTGGTGGACCTGGCACCGCTGCGCGGCGGGTTGTTCCAGACGCAGGCGGAGCCCGGCTTCCTGCCGGACCGCACGGGCTATCGGCTGCGTATCCAGTGGCCCGATGCCTTCCAGGAGACAGAGGATCCGTATGCCTTCGGCCTCGTCCTGGGCGACGAGGATCTCGTCCGGTTTGCGCAAGGCAATCTCGACCGCCTGGAGACCTGCCTGGGGGCCCACTGCGCCACGATCGAGGGGGTACCCGGCGTGCGTTTCGCGGTGTGGGCGCCCAATGCCCGCCGCGTATCGGTGGTCGGGAATTTCAACGCATGGGACGGCCGGCGCCATCCCATGCGCTTGCGCCATGCCGCCGGTGTCTGGGAATTGTTCGTGCCGCGGCTTTCGCATGGCGAGTCCTACAAGTACGAACTGCTGGGCGCCGATGGCCGCCTGTTGCCGCAGAAGGCCGATCCCTGCGCATTGCAGGCCGAACCGGCGCCGGGCTCGGCCTCGGTGGTCGCCGACCCCGAGCCCTATGCGTGGACCGATGCGAACTGGATGGCGGGCCGTGCGGCGCGCCATGCGCCCGACGCGCCCATCTCGGTCTACGAGGTGCATACCGGTTCATGGCTCGAGAAAGCAGGGGGCGGAACCTGGGCCTGGAGCGAGCTTGCCGACCGCCTGATTCCCTACGTGGCCGGGATGGGGTTCACGCATCTCGAACTGCTGCCCATCATGGAATATCCCTTCGGCGGCTCGTGGGGCTACCAGCCGCTGGGAATGTTCGCGCCCACGGCCCGCCACGGCCCGCCACGCGACTTCGCCGCGTTCGTCGACCGTTGCCACGCGGCGGGCCTGGGCCTGATCCTGGACTGGGTGCCCGCGCATTTCCCGACCGACCCCCACGGGCTGGCGCGTTTCGACGGCACGGCGCTGTACGAATACGAAGACCCGCGCGAAGGCTTTCACCAGGATTGGAACACCTGCATCTATAACTTCGGCCGCAACGAGGTGCGCAACTTCATGCGGGCCAGCGCGCTGTACTGGCTGCGCCGCTACCACGTGGACGGGCTCCGGGTGGATGCCGTCGCCTCCATGCTGTATCGGGACTACAGCCGCCGCGCGGGGGAGTGGTTGCCGAATGTCCAGGGCGGCCGGGAGAACCTGGAAGCCATCGCGTTCCTGCGGGACCTGAACGGCAGTGTGCGGCACTTCTTTCCCGATGCGATGATGATCGCCGAGGAGTCCACCGCCTGGCCGGGCGTGACCGCGCCGCCGGCGCAGGGAGGGCTGGGATTCCACTACAAGTGGAACATGGGCTGGATGCACGACACCCTGCGCTACATGCGGCGGGATCCCGTGCACCGGCACTATCACCACCATGACCTGACCTTCGGGATGGCCTACGCCTATTCCGAGCAGTTCGTGCTGCCGCTCTCGCACGACGAGGTGGTCCACGGCAAGGGCTCGCTGATCGGCAAGATGCCCGGCGACCGTTGGCAGCGTTTTGCCAATCTGCGGGCCTATTTCGGTTTCATGTGGAGCCATCCCGGCAGGAAACTGCTGTTCATGGGCGGCGAGATCGCCCAGCAACGGGAGTGGAACCACGACGGGCAACTGGCATGGGAAGACCTGGCCGATCCGCTGCATGCCGGCGTGCAGCGGCTGGTGGGAGACCTGAACCGGACCTACGCCGGCAAGCGCGCGCTGCACCGCCTGGACGGCGATCCGGCCGGCTTCCGCTGGGTGGTCGGGGACGACGATCGCAACAGTGTCGTCGCCTATCTGCGCCAGGATGGCGAGCGTTGCGTGCTGGTGGTGTGCAACATGACGCCGGTTCCCCGCCGCGGCTATCGGCTGGGCGTGCCGCATGGCGGGAGGTGGCGCGAGATCGCCAATACCGACGCGGCCGGCTATGGGGGGTCGGGCGTGGGCAATGCGGGAGCCGTCGAGGCCCAGCGGCGGGCTTCGCATGGCCTGGCGCATTCGCTGGTGCTGACACTGCCGCCCTTGGCCACTTTGCTGCTGGAGCCCGAATCGCCATGAGCACCATCGCCGATCGACTACTGCCCGGCCGTCCTTACCCGATGGGCGCCCATTGCGACGGGATGGGCGTGAACTTCGCCGTATTCTCGGCGCACGCGCACCGGATCGATCTGTGTCTGTTCGACGAATCGGGACGCAAGGAAATCGCGCGCGTGCCGCTGCCCGAATGCACCGACGAAGTCTGGCACGGCTACCTGCCGCGCGCCGGCCCGGGGCAGGTCTACGGCTACCGGGCCTTCGGTCCCTACGAGCCGCAGCACGGCCACCGTTTCAATCCGCACAAGCTGCTGATCGACCCGTATGCCCGCAAGCTGGCCGGTTCGCTGCGCTGGACCGATGCGCTGAACGGCTTCCGGCGAGAGGACCGCGGCATGGATCGCCGCGATAGCGCCGCCGCGGTTCCCAAGTGCGTGGTCGTGGACGATGCCTTCGATTGGCACGGGGACCAGCGGCCGGAATGGCCGTGGGGCCAGACCGTGATCTACGAGGCCCATGTAAGGGGGATGTCGATCTCGCGCGAGGACATGCGGCCCATCGAGCGAGGGACTTTCCGCGCGCTGACCGATCCCGCGCTGATCGATCATCTGCTGTCCCTGGGCGTCACGTCGCTCGAACTGCTGCCCATCCATGCCCATGTCAATGACCGCTTCCTGGTCGAGCGCGGCCTGCGCAACTACTGGGGCTACAACAGCCTGTCCTTTTTCGCGCCCGAACCCTGCTACCTGTCGCGCAACGAGCTGCGCGAGATCCGGACCGCCGTGCGCAACCTGCATGCGGCGGGCATCGAGGTGATCCTGGACGTCGTCTACAACCACACCTGCGAGGCCGGCGAGACCGGCCCGACGCTGTCGTGGCGGGGACTGGACAATGCCAGCTACTACCGCCTGGTACCCGGCGACGAGCGTCACTACGTCAATGACACGGGCTGCGGCAACACACTGAACCTGACGCATCCGCGGGTAGTGCAGATGGTGATGGATTCGCTGCGCTATTGGGCGGAGGCCTTTCGCGTGGATGGGTTTCGCTTCGACCTGGGGGTGACGCTGGGCCGCGAGGCCGGAGGATTCGACCCCGGGGCGGGGTTCTTCGACGCGCTGCTGCAGGATCCGCTGTTGTCGCGGCTCAAGCTGATATCCGAACCCTGGGATGTGGGTCCGGACGGCTACCACGTCGGCCATCATCCGCCGGGATTCGCCGAATGGAACGACCGTTTCCGCGATACGGTGCGCCGCTTCTGGCGCGGCGACGAGGGGATACGGCCGGAGCTGGCCACGCGGCTGGCCGGATCGGGCGACCTGTTCAACCACCGCCATCGCCGGACCTGGGCGTCGGTCAACTTCGTCACCGCCCATGACGGTTTTACGCTGGCGGATCTGGTCAGCTACGCCCACAAGCACAACGAAGCCAATGGCGAGGAAGGGCGCGACGGCAGCAACGAGAACCACGGCAGCAACTGGGGCGTGGAAGGACCGACCCAGGATCCCGCCGTGACCGGGACGCGGGCGGCGGTGGCCAGGGCCATGCTGGCGACGCTGTACTGTTCGCATGGCACGCCCATGCTCCTGGGCGGCGACGAATTCGGCCGTACCCAGTCGGGCAACAACAATGCCTATTGCCAGGACAACGGCGTATCGTGGTTCGACTGGCGGCTGGCCGCGTCCGACGAAGGCAGGGCGATGACTGGCTTCGTCTCGCGGCTGGCCGCGCTGCGGCACGAGTATCCGTCGCTGCGCAGCGAACGCTACCTGGCGGACCATCACTTCGTCGAGGAGGGCCTGGCCGAGATAGGCTGGTTCGACGAGCATGGGTCGCCGGTCGGCGACGAAGCGTGGAACGATCCGCAGCAACGCGCGCTGGCGCTGCGCAGGGTCTCCAGGGACGACGGCCGCATCGAGGCCACGCTGCTGCTGGTCAACGGCAACGGGCACGCCCTCCGGTTCGTCCTGCCCGCGCCGGCCGAGCGCTGGCGCATGCTGGTCGACAGCGGCAGGCCGGAGGTGCCCGAGACCGAGATGGCGGAGACGTCGATGGAACTCGCGCCTCGCAGCGTGGTGTTGCTCGGTCGCCGGACGAACATGCCATGAGCGGGCCCGATCAGGATCTCGAACGCCTGGCTGGCGCGGCCGGCATCGCGGTGCATTGGCGGGATGCCATGGGCCGGGAGCAGGTCGTGGCGCCGGAGGTGCTGCGCACCCTGTTGACCGAGCTCGGCTTCGAGGTCGATACGCCCGCGTGTATCGCCGACTGCCTGGAACGGCTCGCGCGGGGAGGCGGGCAGCGTTGGCCCGCGCTGAAGACCGCCTCGCGCGGAGAACCTGTCGAACTGCCCGGGGCCGGCGGCGAGGCCGAGATGCCGTTCCGCCTGCTGTTCGAGGACGGCGGGCGCATGAGCGGCATCGCCCGGCGTGGCGAGCGCGGTGCGTTGGTCCTGCCGGGCGTGGACAGGCCCGGCTATCACACGCTGCAACTGGGCGCGGCGTCCTGCACGTTGGCGGTCGCGCCGGACCGGTGCTTTGCCATCGCCGACGCCCTGCACGGCGCGCCGGGCCGGCTGTGGGCACTTGGCGTCCAGCTCTATGGCTTGCGCCGCGAGACCGCGGCCTCGGTGGCCGCGGGCAGCGCGGGGCTCGGCGACTTCACCGCGCTGCGCGTGCTGGCTGAACAGGCGGCCGCCCGTGGCGCGGCGGCAGTTGCCGTGAGCCCGGTCCATGCGATGTTCGGCGCCGATCCGGGGCGCTATAGCCCCTACTCGCCTTCCAGCAGGCTGTTCTTGAATGTCCTGTACGCGGATCCCTCCGCCTTGTTCGGGCCGCAGGCGGCGGCGGTCGTGTCGGCGGGGGGGCTGGAAGGTGAGTTGTCGCGGCTGTCCGGCCTGGACTTGATCGACTGGCCCGCCGCCGCGCAAGCCAAGATGGCGGTGCTGCGGACCTTGTTCGATGGTTTTCCGCGCAACGTGCAGCCGGGTGTCCACCGGGATTTCCAGGCTTTCGAGCGGGAGGGGGGCGAACCGCTGCAGTCGCACGCGCGTTTCGAGGCCATCCACGCCTGGCGTACGGCACAGACGGGAGACCGGTCGGGCTGGCGGCATTGGCCCGCGGCGTTCCGGTCGCCCGCGAGTCCGGAAGTGGCGCGGTTTGCCACGCGGCACGCGCGCGAGGTGCGTTTCCACGTTTTTCTCCAATGGCTGGCGTCGCGCGGGCTGGCCGGCGTCCAGGCCGCGGCTCGCCGGGCCGGTATGCCTATCGGCCTGATCTCGGATCTGGCGGTCGGCACGGATCCTTCGGGCAGCCATGCCTGGGCGCGGCAGGAGGAAGTGCTGGCCCGGTTGTCGCCGGGGGCTCCGCCCGATCTCTTCAACCCCAGGGGCCAGGCGTGGGGGTTGACGGCATTTTCGCCGCACGCGCTGGCCGCCAATGGCTACCGCGCCTTCATTGAACTCCTGCGGGCCAGCCTGGCGCATGCGGGCGGCGTGCGCATCGACCACGCCCTGGGACTGTCGCGCATGTGGCTCGTGCCGGAAGGCGCGTCGCCGCAGGAGGGGGCGTATGTGCGCTACCCCTTCGAGGACATGGCGCGCCTGATCGCGCTGGAGTCGTGGCGCCACCGCGCCATCGTGATCGGCGAGAACCTGGGCACGGTGCCCGAAGGCTTCAACGAGCAGATCGCGCGCATGGGCATGCTGGGCATGGACGTGCTGTGGTTCACGCGGGAAAGTGGCCGGCCGGGGGCGCCGTTCAAGGCGCCGCGCGACTGGTCGCCGCAGGCGCTCGCCACCACCACCACGCACGACCTGCCGACGGTGGCGGGCTGGTGGCGCGGCAACGATATTCGTTGGCGGGCGGAGCTGGGGCTGCTGGCCGAGGGCCGGGATGTCGGGGCCGAGGAAGCGGAGCGCGAGCAGGACCGGACCCGGTTGTGGGAGGGCCTGGGGCGGGCGGGCCTGGCGGGCGTGGGCGATCCGGCGCCGCCGGAGACGCCGCTGACGGCGGTGCTCGATTTCGTGGCCGAGACGCCGGCGCCGCTGCTGGTCGTGCCGCTGGAGGACATGCTGGGCCTGGAAGACCAGCCCAACCTGCCGGGCACGATCGATACCCATCCGAACTGGCGCCGCCGCATGCCGCGGCCGGTGGAGTCGTTGTTCGAGGAGCCCGGCGCGGCCGGCCGCGCCGACTTGCTGGCCCGCGCGAGAGGGCGGGCATGAGCGTATTCGCCGTCCCGGCCGCCGGTCCTGGCGTTCGCTCGCGCGCCTGGTTCCGCGTTGGCCCGGGACTACCCGCCAGGCTGGGAGAACCTCTACACTTGCGCTGCTCCATGTGGGCAAAATCACAATAAAGCGAGGGAGTGTATCTATGGCGGGTTCTTACTTTCCGGCCTGGCGCGAACAGCCGGGCAGTCTGGAGGCGGGGCGCGTCATCGCGCCAGACGAGCGTCTGCCGTGGCCGCAGATGCTGGCCATGGGTGTGCAGCACGTGGTCGCCATGTTCGGCTCCACGGTGCTGGCGCCGCTCCTGATGGGCTTCGATCCCAACCTGGCGATCTTCATGTCCGGCATCGGGACGCTGCTGTTCTTCCTGGTGGTCGGGGGCAGGGTGCCCAGCTACCTGGGGTCGAGCTTCGCGTTCATCGGGCTCGTGATCGCGGTGACCGGATACGGGGGGTCCGGGTTGAACGGCAACATCGCCGTGGCGCTGGGGGGCATCATCGCCTGCGGCATCGTCTATGCGCTGATCGGACTGGTGGTGATGGCGTCCGGCTCGGGCTGGATCGAGCGCTTCATGCCGCCCGTGGTCACGGGGGCGGTGGTGGCGGTCATCGGCCTGAACCTGGCGCCGATCGCGGTCAAGGGCGTCTCCGCCCAGACCTTCGATGCCTGGATGGCGCTGGCGACGGTGCTGTGCGTGGGCGTCGTCGCGGTCTTCACGCGCGGCATGCTGCAGCGCCTGCTGATCCTGGTCGGCCTGCTGCTTGCCTATGTGCTCTACGCGGTGCTGACCAACGGCATGGGACTGGGCAAGCCCATCGATTTCACGCCGGTCGCGCAGGCCGCGTGGTTCGGGCTGCCCAACTTCACCGCGCCGGTGTTCAAGCTGGACGCCATCATCCTGATCGCGCCGGTGGCGGTGATCCTGGTGGCCGAGAACCTGGGGCACTTGAAGGCGGTGAGCGCCATGACGGGCTACAACATGGACCGCTACGTGGGCCGCGCCTTCGTCGGCGACGGCGTGGCGACGATGCTGTCGGGTAGCGTGGGCGGCACCGGCCTGACCACCTACGCCGAGAACATCGGTGTCATGGCGGTCACCCGCATCTATTCGACGCTGGTGTTCGTGATCGCCGCGCTGATCGCCGTCCTGCTGGGATTCTCGCCCAAGTTCGGCGCGATCATCCAGACCATCCCGGGGCCGGTGCTGGGCGGCGTGTCCATCGTGGTGTTCGGCCTGATCGCCATCGCCGGCGCGCGGATCTGGGTCGAGAACCGGGTCGATTTCTCCGACAACCGCAACCTCATCGTGGCCGCGGTCACGCTGGTGCTGGGCACGGGAGATTTCACCCTGCATTTCGGCGGCTTCGCGCTGGGCGGCATCGGTACCGCCACCTTCGGCGCCATCCTGCTCAACGCCCTGCTGGCGGGGACCCGCAAGCGCTGAATGCAAACACGGCCGGCGCGCGCAAGGCGTGCCGGCCGTTGCGGACCGCTATCCGGCCAGCGCCGTCACGAGGCCGGGAGCCGGGCCTCCCAGCGGCCTCCCTGCTGGTAGAACTCGTAGCGGTGGGTGCCCTCGCGGCGATTGCCCTTGACGTCGGCGCTGGTCGTGACGTCGCAGGTCACGCTTTGCGCGCTCGACGCGCTGCAATTGTCCAGAGCCTTGACCTCCAGCGAGCGCGTCATGCTGGTCGCCGAGGGGCCGTCGAAGCCCTGCTGGTTGTTCATGGACTGGATTTCCCTTTGCATGGCGTTCTGCAAGGCCTGGGTGGCCTGGTCCCGCGTCGGGGCCTGCTGGGCGTAGGCCGCGGCGCAGCAGCCGGCCAATCCGATGGCCAGGACGAAATGTTTCACCCCGGGGCCGCCCTGGGAAGGAATGCGGCCCCCGTGGGGGGGCGGCGCCGCATGATCGGTATGCTTCATCGCGTGCTCCTCGTAGATCGAAAACACCACATCTTTCAATCTAGTCGGCTTCGCGGCCACGCTGTGTAAGGTTTTACGTGGAATCTTGTCCGTTGGTAATCGGCGCTGCCTCTACCATGACGCCACGGAGCCGTCGCTGCGCGGGTCGGCGCCGCCTTCCAGCGTGCCGTCGGCATGCCGCAGGATCGCGCCGGCATGGCCCATGGTCTCGTCGTAGGGGCGCAGGATCTCGACCTCGTGCCCGCGCGCCCGCAGGGCCTCGGCCGTGGCGGCATCGAAGCGCGACTCCAGCTTCAGGGTGTCCGACGACTGGCCCCAGGTCCGGCCGAGCAGCCAGCGGGGCGCATCCACCGCGGCCTGGGGATTCATGCCGAAGTGCACGATGCGGGTGAAGACGGCGCTTTGGGACTGGGGCTGGCCGTCGCCGCCCATGTTGCCGTAGACCAGCGTGCGGCCGTCGGCCAGGTGGGCCATGGCCGGATTCAGCGTGTGGAAGGGCTTGCGGCCGGGCATCAGCGGATTGCGCGCGCGCGGGTCGAGCGAGAAGCTGCATCCCCGGTTCTGCCAGTTGACGCCCGATCCGGGCAGCACGACGCCGCTGCCGAACTCGTGGTAGATGCTCTGGATGAAGCTGACCGCGACACCCTGGGCATCGACCGCGCCCATCCATATCGTGTCGGCCGGCCCCTTGCCCTTGCCCCACGGAGCGGCCCGCTCCGTGGAGATCCGCGCGGCCATGGCGTCGAGTTCCCGGGGAGCCAGCAGCGACTGGGGATCGACGTCCATGTACGCCGGATCGGTGATGTGGGCATCGCGCACGCCGAAGGCCAGCTTGGTGGCCTCGACGCAAAGATGGACGTAGTCCGCGCCGGCGGGGTCCAGTTCCCGGGGCAGGCGGCGGTCCAACTGGCCCAGGATCAGCAGCGACACCAGGCCCTGGGTGGGCGGCGGTACGTTATAGACCTTGCCCAGGCTGTGTTCCAGCACCAGGGCCGTCTTCCAGACGGGCTGGTGCGCGGCCAGGTCGGCCGCGGCAAGCGGGCTGCCGACGGCGGCCAGGTCGCGGGCCATGGTCTCGGCCACCGCGCCCCGGTAGAAATCGTCCAGGCCGCTGCGCGCCAGGTGTTCCAGGGTATCGGCCAGCCGGGGCTGGCGGAACAGCGAGCCCGTCGCCGGGACCTGCCCGCCGGGAAGAAAGGTATCGGCGAACCCGGGAATGGACGACAACTCCTCGCGCTTGGCCTGGGTGCAGGCGGCCTGGCTGGCCGTGACCGGCATGCCCTGGCGGGCATAGCCGGCGGCATCGGCCAGCAGGCGCGCCAGCGGCAGGCGGCCGCCGAGTTCGCGGCGCGACCATTCGTAGGCGGCGTTCCAGCCCGACACCGTGCCGGCCACGGTATTGGCCGCCAGGCCGCCGCGGAAGGGGATCGTGTCCAGGCCGCGGTCGCGGTACGAGGCGATGTCCGCGGCGGCCGCCGCCGCGCCGCAGGCTTCCAGTGCCAGCGGGGGCTGGCCGGGGCGGCTGATCAGCCAGAATCCGTCCCCGCCCATGCTGTTCATGTGCGGGTACACCACCGCGATGGTGGCGGCCGCCGCGATCATCGCCTCGACGGCATTGCCGCCTTCGCGCATGACGGCCAACGCGCTTTGCGAGGCCAGCGCGTGCGGAGCGACGGCCATGGCGTGGCTGCCGCGTACGGGATTGGGGCTGAACGAGAGCGGCATCGACGCATTCCCATAGGCTGTGGAAAGCGTGATTGTGGCCCAGACCGCGGGCGTGCGGGGCATTTTCGCGGGGAGAACGGGGCAGGGGAGCGGCCGGAGTATGCTTGGCTCGGGCGAGTCCCGAAAAGAACGCAAGCCCGTAAGGGAATTCCAGGAGCATCCGGCCCCACACCTATAATGTGCCGCCCTGCCGCGTAGGCGCGTGGGCGGCAATTGGGATATAAACACGCCCATGCCGGCCGCGGCCATGCGAGACCGTACGAATTCAAGGACTTCCGTGAGTGATCTGCTAGACCGCCGCCTGGCGTTGCTGGACCAGCCCGCGCATCGCGCCGTGCTGGCCCGCAGGCTTCATGGCATCGAACGAGAAAGCCTGCGGGTCGATCCCCAGGGACACCTGGCGATGACCCCGCATCCGGTTGCCCTGGGCGCGGCGCTGACGCATCCCAGCATCACCACGGACTATTCGGAAGCCCTGATCGAGCTGATCACGGGTACCCATGCCGGCCACGAATCGCTGCTGGGCGAGCTGCGCGACATCCATCGTTTCGTCTACGGCGAACTGGATGGCGAACTGCTGTGGAACCAGTCCATGCCGTGCGGGTTGCCGCCCGAGAAGGACATTCCCATCGCGTGGTTCGGAACGTCCAACATCGGCATGCTCAAGCACGTGTACCGGCGCGGCCTGGCCTATCGCTACGGCAAGGCCATGCAGTGCATCGCCGGCATCCACTTCAATTTCTCGTTCTCCGAGGAACTCTGGCCGCTGCTGGCCGATGCCGGCGAACCCGCCGGCATCTCGGACAAGGACCGCCAGTCGGCCCGCTACGTCGGGCTGATACGCAACTTCAACCGCTACAGCTGGCTGCTGATGTACCTGTTCGGCGCCTCGCCCGCGCTGTCGGTCGATTTCCTGCAGGGCCGGCCGCACCGGCTCGAACAACTGGACGAGCACACGCTCTACCTGCCCCACGCCACCAGCCTGCGCATGAGCGACCTGGGCTACCAGAACAAGGCCCAGGCCGGCCTGAAACCCTGCTACAACGATCTGTCGACCTACGTCGCGCGCCTGTACGAAGCGGTCAGCACGCCCTGGCCCGAGTACGAGAAGATCGGCACGGTCCGCGACGGCGAATGGGTGCAGCTCAACACCAACATCCTGCAGATCGAGAACGAATACTATTCGAGCATCCGGCCCAAGCGCGTCGCCCGCAGCGGCGAGCGGCCCCTGCGGGCGCTGGCCGAGCGCGGCGTGCAGTACGTCGAGGTGCGCTGCATGGATATCGATCCGTTCCTGCCCGTGGGCATGGACGAGACCACCAGCCGGTTCCTGGACGCCTTCCTGCTGTATTGCACGCTGCAGGAAAGTCCGCTGTTCGGCGATGGCGGCCATTGCCGGCTCAGCGCCAACAACTTCCTGACCGTGGTCAAGCAGGGCCGCCAGCCCGGCCTGATCCTGAACCGCGACGGCAAGGAGATCGGCCTGCGCGCATGGGCCGACGAACTGCTCGATCGCATCGCCGCCTGTGCCGACCTGCTCGATCGGGTCCATGGCGAGACCGGCTATGCCGCTTCGGTGGCCGCGCAGCGCGCCAAGGTCGAGGCGCCCGAGCTGACGCCGTCGGCCCGCGTGCTCGACGCCTTGCGCGCCAGCGGGATGACGTTCCAGGCCTTCATGCTGGAAACCAGCCGGCAGCACGCGGCGCACTTCCGCGCCCAGCCCTGCACGGGCGAGCAGCTCGATCGCTTCCGCGGGCTGGCCGACCGCTCCCTGGCCGAACAGCGCGAGCTGGAACGCGCGCAGACGGGCGACTTCGGCGAATTCGTGGCGGCCTACCAGGCCGGTTTGCTGGGCAAGTAACCGGGATAGGGGCCGGGCCCGCTCTGGTTTGGTGGTAGGCTTGACGACGGTTTTTCCTCGCCGGGCCGCGTTTCCATGCAAATCGTCTTTACCGTATTGATGCTGCTGCTGGCAGTGGCGATGTCGGGGGTGGTGTCCAGGCTTTCTCCGATACGCCTGCCGTTGCCCTTGTTCCAGATCGCCATCGGCGCGCTGCTGGCGGCGCCGGCCTTCGGCCTGAAGGTGAGGTTCGACCCCGAGCTGTTCCTGCTGCTCTTCATTCCGCCGCTGCTGTTCGTCGATGGCTGGCGTATTCCCAAGCGCCAGCTGTACCAGTTGCGCGGCCCCATCCTCGCCCTGGCGCTGGGCCTGGTGATTTTCACCGTGGTCGGCGTGGGCTATTTCATCCACTGGCTGATACCCGCGATCTCGCTGCCCGTCGCCTTCGCGCTGGGCGCGGTGCTGTCGCCCACCGATGCGGTGGCGGTATCGGCCATCGTCGGCAAGAACCGGCTGCCCACCCGGCTGCAGCACGTGCTGGAAGGCGAGAGCCTGATGAACGATGCGTCGGGCCTGGTGGCCTTCAAGTTCGCCATCGCGGCGGTCCTGACCGGATCGTTCTCGCTGTGGCAGGCCAGCCTGAGCTTCCTCGTCATCGCGCTGGGCGGCCTGGCCGTGGGCGGTGCCCTGGCGTGGCTGCTGAGCCTGGGGCGCCGGATGGTGGCGCGCTGGACCGACGACGAGCCGGCCATCCAGGTCGTGCTGTTGATGCTGACGCCGTTCGCGGCCTATCTGGTGGCCGAGCATTTCGGCGTGTCGGGCATCCTGTCGGCCGTGGCGGCGGGCATCGCCATGACCTATACCGAATCCGGGCAGGGGTCGTCGGCCATGCGGCTGCAAAGCAACAGCGTCTGGTCCATGCTGGAATTCGTGTTCAACGGCATGACCTTCATCCTGCTGGGATTGCAACTGCCCAGCGTGATCGGGCTCGCGCACGCCGACGCGAGGGAGGCGGGCAACGTGCCGGTCTGGCACCTGTTCGCCTATGTGGTGGCGATCACGGTGGCGTTGATCGCGCTGCGCTTCATGTGGGTCTGGATCACCTATCACCTCAAGAGCTTCCGCATGCTGTTGCAGGGCTCGCCGGTGCGCCGGGTCAATACCTGGGTGATCCTGACCACCTCGCTGTCCGGGGTGCGCGGCTCCATCACGATGGCGGGCGTGTTGACGGTGCCGCTGGAAATCTCCACCGGTATCCCGTTCCCCGGGCGGGATCTGTTGATCTTCCTGGCGACCGGCGTGATCCTTTGCTCGCTGCTGCTGGGCAGTTCATTGCTGCCGCTGGTGCTGCCCAGGGTTCCCACTCCGGCCGAGACCATGAAGGAAAAGGAAGAGCGCGAGGCGCGGCTCCGCCTGGCGCTGGCCGCGCAGGCCGGCCTGGAGCAGGCGCAGGTCCGCATGGACAAGGAACTGGCCGATGACGACGCGAAGGCCATGCTGGCCGACATCGCCGCCACGCTGGCCCAGATCTACCGCAACCGCATCGATGCCGAGAGCGACACGGCCGAGATCGCCCAGCGGGCCAACCAGCACCGCAATTTCGAACGCGACCTGCGCATGGCCGCGATCTACGCCCAGCGTACCGAACTGTACCGGCTGCGCGATGCGCGCCTGATCGACGACGACGTGTTCGCCGTCCTGCTGCGCGACGTGGACCTGGCGGAGAACTGGTTGTCGGGGCCGCTGGTCAGCAAGCACTGAGCGGCGGCGGGGCCTACAGCATGGGCGAGAACAGCCGCGCCGAGGCGTCGAACAGGCGGCGGACGAAGGTCGAGTGCCTGTCCTTGGGGACGCGGGCCGCATGGCGCAGGTCGAGTTCGAACTGCCGGCCCAGCTGGCGGGCCATGTCCTCGCCGTAGACCAGGGCGGTGACCTCGAAATTCAGCTCGAAGCTGCGGTTGTCGAAGTTGGCGGTGCCGATGAATGAATAGGTGTCGTCCACCAGCAGGGTCTTGGAGTGCAGCATCCGGTCCCGGTACTCCCAGACCTTGACGCCCGCGTCCAGCAGCTCGTCGAAATACGAACGCGAGGCCGCGGTCACCACCAGCGAGTCGCTGCGCCGCGGGACCAGCAGGCGCACGTCCACGCCCTTGCGCGCGGCGTTGGTCAGGCTCATCAGCGCCGCCTCGCTGGGAACGAAATAGGCCGTCGTCAGCCACACGCGCTCGGTCGCCGCGTTGATGGCCGCCACCAGGGCGCGATGGATGGACTGGCGGGGGTCGTCGGGGCCGGAGGTCAGGATCTGCAATTGATGCCGGCCACCCGGCATGTCGGGCAGCAACGCGTCGAGCTCGCAGTCGTCCGTGCGTTGTCCGGTGGTATAGGCCCAGTCCTCCAGGAACACCATCTGCAACCAGCGCACGGCCCCGCCCTCCAGGCGCAGATGCACGTCATGGTAGGCGTCGGGACGCACGCGTTCGTCCTCGTCGTCCGTGACGTTGAGTCCGCCGGTGAAGCCTATCCTGCCGTCGCAGATCAGGATCTTGCGGTGATTGCGGTAGTTCGTGACGGGCCGCCAGCGGCGGCCGATCCGGACATTGTGGAAGAAATCCACTTGTGCGCCGGCCTCGCGCAGCGGCGCCAGGAAGCGGCGCCCCAGGCGGTCGGAGCCCAGCGCGTCCACCAGCAGGCGCACCGTGATGCCCTGGCGCGCCTTCTCGGCCAGCAGGTCGCGCATCGCGGTGCCGATGCGGTCGGGCTTGAAGATGTAGAACTCGAGATGGACGTGGTGGCGCGCCTGGGCGATGGCCTCCATGAAGGCGCCGTAGGTCTGTTCGCCTCCCACCAGGAGGCGGACGTCGGTGGCCGAGGACAGCGGGATGTCGCTGGTGGCGCGGGCCAGCGCCGCCATGCGTGCCACCGGGGGCGGGGTCTGGTGTTCGTGTTCGCGCAGCAGCGCGCGTTCGGTCTGGCTGGAGATCAGCAGGCGGCTGCGCAGCCTTTTCAGGCGCCGCCGTTTCAGGCGCTGGGGACCGAAGAAGTAGTAGACGGCATAGCCGATGTAGGGCAATTGCGCCAGCACCAGTATCCACAGCACGGTGGACAGCGGCGGGCGCTTCTGCAGCACGATCCAGACCGTGACGCTGGCGAGATAGAGGGCCCAGCCCACGGACCATGCATTGATCAGGTGGTGCTGCAGGTCGGCTTGGGGCATGGCACCTGCCTACAGGGGAATGGTGTGTTGCTTGTGGCGGACCTTGGCTTCGAGGTAGCGGCGGTTGTTGGGGTTCAGGTAGACCCCGGTGGGAATGATGCTTTCGATGTCGATGTCGTGCTCTTCGAGCTGGCTGGCCTTGTCTGGGTTGTTGGTCAGCAGCCGGATGCGAGCCACGCCAAGGGCCTGGAGCATCTGTGCCGCGGGCTCGAAGCTGCGGGCATCTTCAGGCAGGTTCAGGTGCCGGTTGGCCTCGAACGTGTCCAGGCCTTTCTTTTGCAGGGCGTAGGCGGACAGTTTGGCATACAGCCCGATGCCGCGCCCTTCCTGCCGCAGGTACAGCAGGATCCCGCCCTCGCGCGAGAAGCACGACAGCGCCTCGTGCAACTGCGGACCGCAATCGCACAGCTGCGACCCGAACACGTCGCCCGTCAGGCACTCCGAATGCACGCGCACCAGCGGCGGCGTGCCGCCCGGCTTGAGCTGCGGGAACACGATGGCCACATGTTCTTCCGTGAACCCGTTGAAAGTAATGAATTCCGGCGGAATCCCCCCCTCTTCGAGGGGAACGACAACCCGGTTCTTGATGGTCACCATACCGTTACTGTATTCCATGACAAGCGCCTTGCCCCGAGACATCGTCCGAGGACCCTGGATGCGGTGGATCCGGCTTTGCCGGTCCACCCGCATCGCCCCCCGGGACCCGGCGCCGGGCCGCCCCAAGGCGGAGTCCCGGCCCCCTTGGGGGGCTGCCGCGTAGCGGCTGGGGGTCCACCATTCGGGGCGCGCGTCAGCGCGTAGGGGGGATCAGAGCATCATCCAGAGGACGATGACCGTTCCAAGGGCAATACGATACCAGCCGAACACCCGGTACGAGTGGTTGGCGACGAAGCGCATCAGCGCCCGCACCACGACCAGCGCGGCGGCGAAGGCCGCCAGGAAGCCGATGCCGATGGCGGTGACGTCGTTGTTGGTCAGCGATTCGTGGTTCTTCCAGGCGTCGTAGACCGAGGCGGCCAGCATCGTGGGCATGGCCAGGAAGAACGAGAATTCGGTGGCGGTGGTGCGTTTGAGCCCGGCGGCCATGCCGCCGATGATGGTGGCGCCCGAGCGCGACGTGCCCGGGATCATGGCCAGGCACTGCGCCAGGCCCACCATCAGCGCCTGGAAGCTGGTGATTTCGCTGATGTTCTGGGTCTTGACCTCGCCCTGGGGCTTGCGCTCGACGAACAGGATGATGAAGCCGCCGATGATCAGGGTCGTCGCGACCACCCCGGGGGTGAACAGCACCGTCTTGATTTCCTTGATGAAGGTCACGCCGACGACGGCGGCGGGCAGGAAGGCGATGATGATGTTGCGCGCGAACTTCAGCGAGAACTTGTCGCCGGTAAAAATGCCCGCCAGGATGTGCGCGACCTTTTCGCGGAAGATCCAGATGACCGCCAGGATGGCGCCGAACTGGATGACGACTTCGAATACCTTGGCGTCCCCGGAGAAGAAGTGGATCCAGTCGCCCACCAGGATCAGGTGGCCGGTGCTGGATACGGGCAAGAACTCGGTCAGGCCCTCGATGATGCCGAGGAAAAAGGCTTTGATCAGGTAAAGCGTGTTTTCGGTCATGAGTGTCGGCGTCCGCGGGCGGACGAGGTGGATGGGCGCGGGTGGCGGCAAGGGGGCCGGGCTGGCCGTGGGGCCGGCCCGGTGGGGGCTGTTGTCAGCCCCTTGCTTCCTTGAGAGGTTCCAGGAGGGACAAAAGCTGAGGGAAGACCTTGGGCGTGGCCGCGACGACCTCGCCGTTCCGCATCCAGCCTTGTTCGCCGTCGAAATCGCCGATCAGGCCGCCGGCCTCGAGGATGAGCAGGCTGCCCGCGGCCAGGTCCCAGGGCTTCAGGCCGCAGCCATAGTAGCCGTCGAGCCGGCCGGCGGCGACATTGGCCAGGTCCAGGACGGACGACCCCTGGCGGCGCACCCCCGAGGTGGTGGCCGATATCTGGCCGAAGGTCTTGGTCCACAGGGCCAGCCGCTTGCCGCTGGGGTCCGGGGCGAAACTCGTGCCGATCAGGGTCTCGGGCATGCGGGTGCGGCGCGAGACGCGGATGCGCCGGTCGTTCAGGAAGGCCCCGGCGCCGCGTGAGGCGGTGAACAACTCGTTGCGGGACGGATCGAAGATGCAGGCCTGGGTGACCTGGCCGCGTTGCATCAGCGCGATCGAGACCGCGTAGACCGGCATGCCATGGATGAAGTTGGTCGTGCCATCCAGCGGATCGATGATCCAGAGGTTTTCCTGCTGTCCGCTGGCATCGGCGGCGCCCAGGGCTTCACCGGACTCTTCGGCTAGAATTCCGTGGTCGGGGTAGGCCGTCTTCAAAATCTCAACAATGGCCGCTTCCGCAGCTTTGTCGACTTCGGTGACGAAATCGCCCGGTCCCTTCTGAGACACCTTGACCAGATCCAGGTCCAGGCTAGCGCGATTGATGATGGCGCCGGCGCGCCTGGCCGCCTTGACGGCGGTGTTGAGCATGGGATGCATAAGAGAGCCGATAAGGGCTGGGAATTGGTGAAACCCCTCTAGTTTAAAGGACACATGCTTTCCCGAGTCAGTTTCGTCATGGTCGAGCCCAGCCACCCCGGAAATGTGGGGTCCGCGGCACGGGCGATCAAGACCATGGGGTTCTCCCGCCTGGTGCTGGTCAACCCGAAAATTCCCGATACGCCGGCGCATCCGGAGGCGGTCGCGCTGGCCAGCGGCGCCACCGACGTGCTGGCGGCCGCGCGCGTCTGCGACTCCCTGGAGGAGGCCCTGGCCCCCGTCACCATGGCGTTCGCGATGACCGCCCGCCACCGCGACCTCGGCCCGCCGGCCTGTGACATGCGGCAGGCCGCGGAATTGGTGCGGGAGCACCTGGCCGGCGGCCTGGACGGGCAGGGCGGGGTCCAGGCGGCCGTCGTGCTGGGTACCGAGCGGTCGGGCCTGACCAACGAGCAGGTGGGAATGTGCCACCGGATCTGCCATATCCCGGCCAATCCCGAGTATTCGTCGCTCAACGTGGCGCAGGCGCTGCAACTGGCCGCCTACGAGCTGCGCTACGCGCTGCTGGGCGCCGAGGCGCTGGCGGTGGCCGGCCCGCGGGCCGAGCCGGCCTCGGGCGAGGCGGTCGAGGCCCTGCTGGTCCACTGGGAGCAGGCCCTGACCGCGGTCGGCTATCTGGATCCCAGGCACCCCAAGAAGCTGATGCCGCGGATGCGGCATCTTTTCGCCCGTGCCGGCCTGAGCCGCGAGGAAACCGACCTGTTGCGGGGGGTATGTACCGCAATGATCGCGCAATCCCGAAAGATTTCCCATGGCAGTTCTTAAGATTCCCGCCGTCTACATGCGCGGGGGAACCAGCAAGGGCGTGTTTTTCAATGCCCGGGACCTGCCCCGCGACCCCGAGCGGCGCGACCGCGTGCTGCTGCGCGTGCTGGGCAGCCCCGATCCCTATTCCCGCCAGACCGACGGCATGGGCGGGGCCAGCCCGTCCACCAGCAGGGTCGTGGTCGTGGATGCGTCCAGCCGCGATGATTGCGATGTGGAATACCGCTGCGGACAGGTCGCCATCGACCGTCCGGTCATCGATTGGTCCACCCGTGGCGGCAGCCTGGCCGTGGCGGTGGGGCCGTATGCCGTGCAGCAGGGGCTGGTCGCGGCGCGCGAGGGCACGACGGTGGTACGTATCTGGCAGCCGCATCCCGGGCGATGGCTGGCGGCCCATGTCGAGGTCCGCGGCGGGGAGGTGCTCGAAGACGGTGTCTTCACCGAGGATGGCGTGCCGTTTCCGGCCGCCGAGGTACGGCTGGACTTCATCGACGATGGCGCGTCCAGCCTGCTTCCCACGGGGCGCGTGCAGGACGTGCTGGACGTCGAGGGCATGGCGCCGTTGCCGGTCAGCCTGGTCCGGACCGACGCCGATGAGGCGACCATCTTCGCGCGCGCCTCGGACCTGGGGCTCAATGGCCGCGAGAAGCCCGATACCTTCAACCGCGACGCCAGGACGCTGGCCCGCCTGGAGTCCGTGCGGATAGCCGGGGCCGTGGCCATGGGCCGGTTGTCCCGCGCACGCGCGGAGAAACCGGGCGTGGCGCTGCCCAGGCTGATCTGGGTGGCGCCACCCATGTCGTACAAGAGCGCGGGGGGTGGCGACATCCCTCGCGACAGCATCGACGTGCTGGCTCGGAGCATGGCGGACGGGCGCATGCAGCGCGGCTTCGGGACCCGCAGCGCGATTTCGCTGGCGGTGGCCGCCGCCGTGCCCGGGTCGGTGGTGTCGCAGGTGGCGCGCACGCTGCCCGGCGTGGCGACCCGGATCGGCCATGCCAGCGGCGTGCAGGCCGCCTGGGCGACGGTGGTCAGCAACGGCAGCGGCTGGGGGCTGGAGCGGGCCACGGTATCCCGCACGGCGCGCTGCCTGATGAGCGGCTGGGTGCACGTGCCCGCGGGTCCGGGCCACCTGTTCTGACTGGATGCCGAGCCCCCGGGGAGGGGGCCGGGGAGGCAGGGCGCGGCATGCGCCCCGGTCTCAGTCGTCCAGCGCGATGTCGTGGTAGACCGGGCCGTCCTGGTCGATCGCCAGCCAGCCGCCGCGCGGATCGGCGGTATCGTCCAGGTCCCAGTCCTGCAGCACCCAGCGTTCGCAGCGCCGGCCGTTCATGTCGAACACCCGCCGGCCGGGCCGGTGCGTGTGGCCATGGATCATGCGGGTGACGCCGTGGGCGCGCAGCGCGGTTTCCACCGCCTGGGGGTTCACGTCCATGATGTCGGCCGCCTTGCGGCTTTTCTCTGCCATGCTGCGTTCGCGCATCTGGCGCGCGATGGCCTGGCGGGCCGCCAGCGGCTGGGCCAGGAACTGCGCCTGCCATTGCGGGTTGCGCACCATGGCGCGGAATTGCTGGTATTCCACGTCGTCGGTGCAGAGCTCGTCGCCGTGCGACAGCAGGAATTCGCCGCCGTCGGTGCGCAGCACGACCGGTTCGGGCAGCAAGCGGGTGCCCGTGGCCTCGGCCAGGCGTTTGCCCATCAGGAAGTCGCGGTTGCCGGGGCCGAGGTGGACCGGGATCCGCGCGGACGCGGCCCGCAGTCCGTCCAGGACCGCTTGCAGCCATGGCGCGGGCGTGTCGATCTCGTCATCGCCCACCCAGGCGTCGAAGATGTCGCCGGGCAACAGCAGGGCGCAGGCGCTGCCGGACGCGGCCTGCAGGAAGGCCAGGAAGGCTTCGTGCGTGGCGGGCCCGTCGGGGCCCAGGTGCATGTCGGACGCCAGCCAGACGGGGCCGGCGAAAGTCAGGACGGAATGGGAAGCGGATGTCCCGGGAAGAGGGGAGCCGGTCACGGAAACTCTCGATGGGGCGGGGCCGGCAGCCGGCCGGCGCGGGAAGCGGGCGCTTCGCCACCGGCTCCGGCCCGTGGCGTTATTGGACGACTTCAGCCTTGGTGACGATGACGTCCTCGACGGGCACGTCCTGGTGGCCGGCGCGGCTGCCGGTCTTCACGCCTTTGATCTTCTCGATCACATCGGCGCCTTCGACGACCTTGCCGAACACCGCATATCCCCAGCCTTGGGGCGTGGGCGAGCTGAAGTTCAGGAAGTCGTTGTTGGCGACGTTGATGAAGAACTGCGCCGAGGCCGAGTGCGGGGCGTTGGTGCGCGCCATCGCGACGGTGTAGCGGTCGTTCTTCAGGCCGTTGGCGGCCTCGTTCTCGATCGGGGCCTGGGTGGGTTTCTGCGACATGCCGGGCTCGAAGCCGCCGCCCTGGATCATGAAGCCATTGATCACGCGGTGGAAGATCGTGTTGTCGTAGTGGCCGCTGTTGACGTAGGCCACGAAGTTCTCGACGGTCTTGGGGGCCTTCTCGGCGTCCAGTTCCAGGCCGATCAGGCCGTGATTGGTATGCAGGTTGACGCGGGTAGTCATTTGTTCAGGACCTCAGCTTTTTGGATCACGATGGGTTGGAGCGGGACGCCTTCGTTCTGGCCCCGCGTGGCGGTGGGTACGGCCTTGATCTTGTCGACCACTTCCTTGCCCTGTACCACCTTGCCGAACACCGCGTAGCCCCAGCCTCGGGTGGTGGGCTCGCGGTAGTTCAGGAAGTCGTTGTCGGCGACGTTGATGAAGAATTGCGCCGAGGCCGAGTGCGGGTCGGGCGTACGGGCCATGCTCACGGTGTAGGCGGTATTTTTCAAGCCATTTGAGGCTTCGTTACGTATGCCGGGGCGCGTGGGTTTTTCCTTCATGTCGGCGGTCATGCCGCCGCCCTGGATCATGAAGCCGTTGATCACGCGATGGAAGACCGTGCCGTCGTAGTGGCCCTCGCGCACGTACTGCAGGAAGTTGGCGACGGTGCCGGGGGCGCGCGCGTCGTCCAGTTCGAGGACGATGCGGCCCATGGAGGTCTGCAGCGCGACCTGCGGCGCGGCCAGGGCGGCCGGGGAGGCCAGCGCGGCAGCCAGCGCCAGGCTGGAGAAAAGCAGTTTCATCGGGGTGTCCGGGGTAGGTGATCGGAAGACGCCGGTGCGCCCAGCAGTTTCCGGGTTTCGGTTTCCTTCTGGCTCGCGCTGGCGTCGCGCGGATTCAACTTGGTGGCCGTGCCATACGAGCGCGCCGCCAGCATGATATACAAATCGCCCAGGTTCTCGCGCGCGACGGCGTAGTCCGGAGCGGTCCGGATGGCCATGTCCAGGGCCACCTTGGCCTGGTCCAGCTGGCCGTCGGCCGCTTCCAGCGCGGCCAGGTTGTTCCATGGCTCGGGCAGTTCGGGGAAGCGCTCGGTCATGTCGCGGTAGACCGCCTTGGCCTCGTCGCGGCGGCCCAGCTGGCTGAGCGCGCGGCCTTTCAGGAAGAGCAGCTGGGCGTTGGTGGCGTCGGGCGATTTCTGCTTGTCGGCGGCCAGGCGCTCGTCGATCTCGGCCAGGGTCTGGCCGGCCTTGCCCGCGTCCAATTGGTGTTCCAGCCGCTGCGCCAGGGCGCGTGTCGATTCGGGCAGGCTGGTGTCGACGCCGGGCTTGAGGGCTTCGAGCAGATTGCTGAGCCAGGGGATGGCCTTGTCGCCATCGGCGGAGGGCGCCAGCACCGGCGGCGTGGCCGTGGTGGTCTGGGCTGGAAGCGGGGCCGGCGCCAGCGCGGCGCCCAGCGCCAGCACGCCCGCCAGGACCGTCGCGCGGCCCGCGCCTGCGCGTGGGCGGAGGAAAGGTACGTGATTCGTGGTCAAACGATTCTGCCCGCAGATGGGGAGCGGCCAGGGCCGCTCCGTCCAGTTGATATAATCGTCATTCTAATAGCCCACAGCGCAACGCGCCCCTGTACCCCCACGCACCAGCCAGGGCACAGTGGATCCGGCTCCGCCGGTCCACCAGTGCCGCCCCCTCGAGGGGGCGCGCGAAGCGCGTAGGGGGTGGTCTCCCCCCCATGCTCCATATCTACAATACGCTCGCTCGTGCCAAGCAACCTTTCCAGCCGGTGGAACCGGGGTGCGTGCGCATGTATGTCTGCGGCATGACGGTGTATGACTATTGCCATCTCGGGCACGCCCGGATGCTGGTCAGCTTCGACGTCGTGCAGCGCTGGCTGCGGGCCAGCGGCTACCGGGTCACCTACGTCCGCAATATTACCGACATCGACGACAAGATCATCCGCAAGGCGGTCGAGACCGGCAAGCGGATTTCCGAAGTCACCGGCTTCTTCATCGATGCCATGCACGAGGACGAGAAGGCGCTGGGCGTGCAGCCGCCGGACTTCGAGCCGCGCGCCACCGAACACGTGGGCAAGATGCTGGAGATCGTGCGCCTGCTCGAGGACAAGGGCCTGGCCTACCGGGCCGGCGACGGCGATGTCAACTACGCGGTGCGCCAGTTCCCCGGCTACGGCAAGCTTTCCGGCAAGTCGCTGGACGACCTGCGCGCCGGCGAGCGAGTGCAGGTCGACACTTCCAAGCGCGATCCGCTGGACTTCGTGCTCTGGAAAACCGCCAAGCCCACCGAGCCACCGGAGTCCCGCTGGGAGTCCGAGTACGGGCCGGGGCGTCCGGGCTGGCACATCGAATGCTCGGCCATGAGCCGCGAATTGCTGGGCATGCCGCTCGACATCCATGGCGGCGGGCCCGACCTGAAGTTTCCCCATCACGAGAACGAGATCGCGCAGAGCGAGGGCGCCTACGGCGGCACGCTGGCCAATGCCTGGATGCACTGTGGCCCGCTCATGGTGGATGCCGAGAAGATGTCCAAGTCGCTGGGCAATTTCTTCACCGTGCGCGATACGCTCAAGCACTACGATGCCGAGGTGGTCCGCTACTTCGTCGTCCGCAGCCACTATCGCAGCCCGCAGAACTATGCGGCGGACAACCTGGCCGATGCCCGGGCCGCGTTGACCCGGCTCTACACCGCGCTGGGCAATGCCGAGCCCGACGCGTCGGGCGCCGATTGGGACGATCCGTCCGGGCAGGCCTTCCGGGCCGCCATGGACGACGATTTCAACACCCCTGAAGCCATCGCCGTGCTGTTCGACCTGGCCGCCGAGGTCAACAAGACCGCCTCGCCCCGCGCCGCCGGCCAGCTCAAGGCCCTGGGCGGCCTGCTGGGCCTGCTGCAACAGGAGCCGCGCGCCTTCCTGCAGGGCACGACGGCCGACCAGGATGGCGGCGCCGCGGATATCGAGGCGCGCATCGCCCAACGGGCGCAGGCCAAGAAGGACAAGGATTTCGCGGCCGCCGACCGCATCCGCGCCGAATTGCTCGCCGATGGCATCGTCCTCGAGGACAAGCCGGGCGGCGTGACCGTATGGCGTCGAGCCTGAGTGCCGCGAACCGCTGAACACCAGATGTTGAACATGAAGCTCCATGCCACGGCCGAGCCGGGCGGGTCCGAGCCCGCCGCTTCGTTTGCCGGCACCGACAAGCCCCCGTACTGGGACGCCGCGGTCGCGCACCTGCTCAAGCGCGACCGCATCCTGAAAAAACTGATCCCCCAGCATCCCGAGGTCCACCTGGCGGCCCAGGGCGAGCCCTTCCTGACGCTGGCCCGCGCCATCATCGGCCAGCAGATCTCGACCAAGGCCGCCGATGCCGCGTGGGAGCGCTGCCTGGCCGCCTGCGGCCGCCGCGTCACCCCCGGGGTGGTCGGCAAGCTGGGCCTGGCCGGCCTGCGTGAGGCCGGCCTGTCGCAGCGCAAGGCCGAATACCTGCTGGATCTGGCCGCGCATTTCCAGCAGCGCCTGGTGCATCCCGACCTGTGGACGGAGATGGACGACGAGGCGGTCATCGCCGAACTGACCGCGATTCGGGGCATTGGCCGCTGGACAGCGGATATGTTCCTGATTTTTAATCTGCGGCGGCCGGATATTCTGCCGCTGGATGATCCGGGGTTGCTGCGCGCCATTTCGCTGCACTATTTCAGCGGCGAACCGGTCTCGCGTTTCGAGGCGCGGGAAGTCGCCCAGGCCTGGAAGCCGTGGTGTACCGTGGCGACGTGGTATCTCTGGAAGAGCTTGCCCCCCCCTACGCGCTGACGCGCGCCCCCCAGGGGGCGATGCGGGTGGACCGGCGGAGCCGGATCCACCGCATCCTGGATCTGGGGCGGGGTGTGATGAGGGTTTGGAGTGATTGAGTTGTTGATGAACGAAGTTGGACGCCTGGGCGTCCGCTGCCCCTTGGGAGGGCCTGATGCGCAACGCATTTCTTGAATTCGAACAACCGCTGGCCGAGCTGGAGGGCAAGATCGAGGAACTGCGCTTCGTGCAGGCCGATTCCGCCGTCGATATCTCCGAGGAGATCAGCCGGCTGCAGCAGAAAAGCCAGGCGCTGGCCAAGGATATCTATTCCAAGCTGACGCCGTGGCAGACCGCCCTGGTGGCGCGTCATCCGCAGCGTCCGTATACGCTGGACTACGTGCGGGACATCTTCACCGATTTCCACGAGTTGCACGGCGACCGCATGTTCGCCAACGACCGTTCCATCGTGGGCGGCATGGCGCGGTTCAATGGCATGCCCTGCATGGTCATCGGCCACCAGAAGGGCCGGGACACGAAGGAACGCGCGGCGCGCAACTTCGGCATGCCCAGGCCCGAGGGGTATCGCAAGGCCCTGCGCCTGATGCGCCTGGCCGAGAAGTTCAGCCTGCCGGTCTTCACCTTCGTCGACACCCCGGGCGCCTATCCCGGCATCGACGCCGAGGCCCGTGGACAGTCCGAGGCCATTGGCCACAACCTGTATGCGATGGCCGAACTGCAGGTTCCCATCATCACCACCATCATCGGCGAAGGCGGCTCGGGCGGGGCGCTGGCCATCGCCGTGGCGGACTGCGTACTGATGCTGCAATACGCCACCTACTCGGTCATCTCGCCCGAAGGCTGCGCGTCCATCCTGTGGCGCAGCCAGGAGAAAGCCTCCGAGGCCGCCGAGGTGCTGGGCATCACGGCGCATCGCCTGAAGGCCCTGGGCCTGATCGACAAGATCATCAGCGAACCCGTCGGCGGCGCTCATCGCGATCCCAAGCACATGGCCCAGTTGCTGCGGCGTGGCCTGTCCGACGCGCTGCGCCAATTCCAGGGCGTCAAGGCAGGCGACCTGGTCACCACGCGCCTCGAACGGATCATGGCCTATGGCCGCTTCAAGGAAACCGTCCAGTCTTGACGCCGGCACGGACGTAGCGGCCCTGCACGCGTCCGTGCTGCTGGATCGGGCGCTGGAGGGCATGCCCCCGGTTGCCGGGCGATTCGCCGTCGCCCTGAGCGCCGGCCCCGATTCGGCCGCGCTGGCCGTGGCGGCCGCCGCATGGGCCGCGCGGCGGGGCCTGGAAATGAGGTTGTTCCACGTCCATCACGGCCTGCATCCCGACGCGGATGCCTGGGCCGGGCGGGCGGCCGACCTGGCCGGGCGCCTGGGGCTGCCGCTGGACGTGCGCCGGGTGCGGGTGGACCCCGCCGATTCCGCCGGCACCGAGGCCGCGGCGCGCGAAGCCCGCTACCGGGCCCTGGCGGGGATGGCGGCCGAGGCCGGCATCGATACCATTCTTCTTGCCCATCACCTGGACGACCAGGCCGAGACCGTGCTGCTGCGGCTGCTGCGGGGAGCGGGCACCGATGGCATGGGCGCGATGGCGGCGGAGACGCTCAAGGAGGGGATTCGTTACCTTCGGCCCTGGCTCGCCGTGCCCAGAAGTCGGATACTGGCGTACATGCACGCCTACTCGGCGCGCACCGGTTATGAGGCGGTCCAGGATCCGAGCAACCTCGATGCCCGCTATGCCCGGGGCATCCTGCGCACGGAGGTGCTGCCCGCCATCGAGCGCCACTGGCCGGGGTACCGCGCGACCCTGGACCGCTATGCGCGCCGGTCCGCCGAGGCAGCGGCTTTGCTGCGGGAAGTGGCGCAATCCGACCTGGACGGGGTCCAGGAGTTGCGTCCTCCCTACGGCAGCGCGCTGCGCCTGTCGGGGCTGAACCGGCTGGCGCCCGCGCGCAGGGCAATGGTGCTGCGGCTCTGGCTGGCCGGCCACGACATGGCCGCTCCGCCGGAAGCCCGCTTGCGGGAAATGGCCAGGCAATTGCAGGACGCGGCGCACGACAGGCAACTGTTGCTGCGCCATGGCGACAGGCAGGTGCGCCGTTATCGGGATCATGTCATCGTGGACAGCAGGGAGAAAGCGTCGTCGGGGGGGCTGGCGGCCGGAGTCGAGTTCAGGTGGGCCGGTGAACCCTCGATCCGGCTCGAGGCCATGGGCGGCACGCTGGTGTTCGCCGCGGAGGAGTCGGGCATCGACCCGGACTGGTTGCGCAACACGGCCTTGACCATGCGTTGGCGCCGAGGCCGGGAACGGCTCAGGGTCACCCCCCAGAGTCCGAGCCGCAGCCTGAAGAACCTCTACCAGGAGCGGGGCATTCCCACCTGGGAACGCGAGCGGCTGCCGCTCCTGTACCGTGGCGAAATGATGATTTTCGCCGCCGGACTGGGCGCCGACGCGCGGCTGCCGCAGGCCGCGCCGGGCATGCGCCTGGAGTGGGTGCCCGATCATCCCGGCGCCACCGTGACCTCCTGACGGCCGGAACCCGGCCCCCGGGAGCATGGCCCTATCCCGCTGTTTTGCGGAATTATCGTAGCTGGGCTACCATTTATGGTTAGCTTTTTCCCGGCCAACCGGCTTGGCAGGCCATGCCGCACGGCATCCAGGCTCAAGCATGCGTTAAGCGATACAAGACAATGGCACTAATCGTTCACAAGTATGGCGGTACGTCGATGGGCTCGGTCGAGCGCATCAAGAACGTGGCTCGGCGCGTGGCCAAATGGCACGCGGCCGGGCACCAGGTCGTGGTGGTCCCCTCGGCCATGTCGGGCGAGACCAACCGGCTCATCGGCCTGGCCAAGGAAATCCAGGAACAACCCGATCCGCGCGAACTCGACATGATCGCCGCCACCGGCGAGCAGGTCAGCGTGGGGCTCCTGGCCATGGCGCTGAAGGCGCAGGGCGTGGACGCCCGCAGCTACGCCGGCTGGCAGGTCCCCGTGCGCACCGATTCTTCCTACACCAAGGCCCGCATTTCCTCCATCGACGATACCCGCGTCCGTGCCGACCTCGATGCCGGCCGGGTGGTCATCGTCACCGGGTTCCAGGGCGTGGACGACGCCGGCAACATCACCACCCTGGGCCGGGGCGGCTCGGACACGTCGGCCGTGGCCGTCGCTGCCGCGCTCAAGGCCGCGGAGTGCCTGATCTACACCGATGTCGACGGCGTCTACACCACCGATCCGCGCGTCGTGCCCGAGGCCCGGCGCCTGAACGTCGTGTCCTTCGAGGAAATGCTGGAGATGGCCTCGCTGGGCTCCAAGGTCCTGCAGATCCGCTCGGTCGAGTTCGCCGGCAAGTACCGCGTGCCCACCCGCGTGCTGTCGTCGCTGACCGATCCGATGATTTCGCTCGACGAAGAAATGAAGTCGGGCACCCTGATTACTTTTGAGGAAGACGAGAAAATGGAAGCCGCCGTTGTATCCGGCATCGCATTCAGCCGGGACGAAGCCAAGATCACGGTCGTGGCCGTGCCGGACAAGCCCGGCATCGCCTTCTCCATCCTGGGCCCCATCGCCGACGCCAACATCGACGTCGACATGATCGTCCAGAACCAGTCCGTCGCCGGCACCACCGACTTTTCCTTCACCGTCAATCGCGGCGAGTTCAAGAAGGCGCTGGACGTCCTGAACGGCAAGGTGGTCCAGGCCATCGGCGCGCGCGAAGTCGTGTCCGACGACAAGGTCTGCAAGGTCTCCATCGTCGGCATCGGCATGCGTTCGCATGCCGGCATCGCCAGCCTGATGTTCCGGACCTTGTCGGAAGAGGGCATCAACATCCAGATGATCAGCACCAGCGAGATCAAGACCTCGGTGGTCATCGAAGACAAGTACATGGAACTGGCCGTGCGTGCGCTGCACAAGGCGTTCGGCCTGGACCAGGTCGCCGCGCAATAATCGCGGCGCCGCGGCGCGCCCGGCACCGAGGGAAAACTGCAAATTTTTCAGCCGTCCGCGGCTGGATCCCTCCTCGGGCCGTGGTACACTGCCGGCTCTTTCGGAAGCGTGCCCGAGTGGCCGAAGGGGCTCCCCTGCTAAGGGAGTATGCGGCTAAAACTGCATCGTGGGTTCGAATCCCACCGCTTCCGCCAGCTTCATCGAAAAACCCCTTGAGAAATCAAGGGGTTTTTTGTTTGTGCTGTCTCCTTCATCTCAGGGATGGACGGTTGCCGCGAGTCGCTACCGGTGGCGCCGGCTGGTCGTTCAGCGAGGTCCCGCCGTCCTTTCTCAAGGCGAAGCAGCCCCCCGACCGCACGAGACCGTTTGATGGCAATGCCGGGCCGCATCACCGGCGCCGCGCTACGGGCGAATCGACGGCAAGTGTCGGTTGGCGCTCGATATCGTTGCCGTCAGGACTAACCCTATTCGCGTAATTCTCAGTTATATGTAAGGTATTTTTATATCAATATTCTTTACAAAGGTCGCTGGCTGGATGCAGTGGGGCCGCATCCGTGGCGCTGGCCCATGCCAGGCGCGCCTTCACATAACAACGGCCAATGCCGTAGACACCAATGAAGGGGACAGCACTGTGCATGCATCAGGTAAATGTCTGGCGGTGGGGTGGGGCGCCGGAGGGTTGGCGGCGATTCTGGCGGTTGCCGGTTGCGGAGGGTCGGGCGCGGTGCCTGAACCCCAGGCGCTGACCGGGGAGGCGGCCTGTGCGGCCGTCAAGGGTTTCAGCGGCACGGAGCACAAGGGTGTCATCACCGGCGCTACGTGGGTGCCGGCTGGCACGGAGAAATCCGCACCGACCGCGACCGCGTTTCTACCCGCTCACTGTGTGGTCAAAGGTTCCCTTGAACCCCGGACAGGTGTCGACGGCAAGAGCTACGCGACAAAGTTCGAACTTCGTCTGCCTTTCGATTGGAACCAGCGCTTCTTCTTTCAGGGTGGCAGCGGACTGGAGGGTACCCTGGCTCCCGCGTATGGCCCGACAGGTGGATCGAAGACGGCTCTGGAGCAAGGCTTCGCGGTGGTTTCCCAGAACGGCGGCCACGACAATGCCGATCTGCCGGCGCCCGAGGCCTTCGGCTTGGATCCCCAGGCGAGGGTGGACTTCGGCTACGGATCCATCATCAAGACCTCGAAGGCCGCCAAGAGCCTGATCGCCAACTACTATGGCGACGCGGCCGAGCGATCCTATTTCGACGGATGCTCCACCGGGGGGCGGCAGGGCATGACTTTTGCACAGCGTTTCCCGGACGAATTCGACGGCATCGTCGCGGGCGCTCCGGTATTCGACTTCGGCCGGGTCGTGGCAGCCCGGATCTGGGGCTGGCAGCAGGCCGCAGCGGTGGTGTCTCGAGAGCCGACCGGCATGCCCCGTTTTCACGAGGCGATGCCCCAGGCGGATCGCCAGTTGTTCCAGGGCGCGCTTCTGGCTGCCTGCGATGCGCAGGACGGAGTGGTCGATGGCATGATGAGCAACGTGGCCGCATGTACTTTCCGTCCCAAGGAGCTGCTTTGCGCCGGAGAAAAGACCTCGGAATGCCTGTCGGCCGATCAGGTGCGCATCTGGGAAGCCGTGCTGGATGGGCCGGTCGATTCCGCCGGCGCGGTATTCAAGGTGCCGGGCTATCGATCGCCCGGAGAGGTGCCGGTCCGCGGATACCGCATCGACGCCGCGTGGATGACGTCCGCCGGCCAGGCGGCCCGCATCACGGGGCAGGGACCGATTCTGGATATTCAATGGAAGCTGAATATCGACCCGACACCCATCCTGTTCATGACCCCGCCCCAGCCAGGATTCCAGCCTCTCGATGATATCAATTGGGATACCTGGGGCAACTCGATGACCGTCAATGCGCCGTGGCTGGCGTCGGACCCGGATCTGGGGCGCTACCGTGACGGAGGGGGCAAGATGATCTTCTATCACGGCACGGGAGACAGCGGACCGAACGCCGTCGACACGATCGACTATTACGAATCCGTCGTGGCACGCAATGCGAGTCGCGAGCAGACGGGCAAGTTCGCCAGGCTTTTCCTGGTGCCGGGCATGGGCCATTGCCGAGGGGGGCCCAGCACCGACACCTTCGATCGCCTGGCACCGATCATGGATTGGGTTGAGCGCGGCAAGGCGCCCGATTTCATCGTTGCGCAGGCAACGCCGGGGAACGCCGACCTCGCCGCGGTGACACCTGCGATTCCGGCCAACCGGACACGTCCGCTTTGCCCGTATCCCTCGTACGCACGTTACAACGGAACCGGGTCGATAGATGACGCCGCCAACTTCAAGTGCGCGCCACCTGCCGCCGACCCGGCCTGAACCATGCACGAGCCGGCGGGGACGCCTTCGCGCTTGCCCCGCCGCGCCGGTCGTGGTTTTTCCTCAGATCCCCATCTCCGCGAACACTTCCAGCATCACCCGCTGGCTGTCCAGCGCCGCGGGCACGCCGCAGTAGATGGCGGCCTGCAGGAAAACTTCGTTGATCTCTTCCTTGGTCAGGCCGTTGTTGATCGCGCCGCGCACGTGCAGCCGTAGCTCGTGCGGGCGGTTCAGCGCCGTGATCATGGCCAGGTTCAGGAAGCTGCGGGTGCGGCGGTCCAGTCCCGGACGGTTCCAGACATCGCCCCAGCAGTGTTGCGTGACCAGTTGCTGGAGCTCCATGCGCAACGGATCTTCGGCGGCCTTGGCCAACGAGGCGTCGACGTACTCGCGGCCGAGCACCTCGCGGCGGGTGGCCAGTCCTTGTTCGAACAGGGCTTCGTTGTAGCTGCCGCCGAGCGCGGTGCGGTTCGATTGGGTCATGCTCGTCTCCTGGATCGGTACTGCGCGAGCATAACCCTTCCTTTTGCCGCGGACCGTTGGTCAGTTCACCTGGGCGCCGGTTTCCTTCACGACCTTGGCCCACTTGGCCAATTCGTCGTGCAGGTACTTCCTGGCTTCGGGCAGCGTGCCGCCCAACGGCTCGAATCCGGTGGCGGCCAGTTTCGCCTGGAAGTCGGGGTCGCGCTGGATGCGCGCGACTTCCTCATTCAGCCGCAGGAGCACCGCGTCGGGCGTCTTGGCAGGCGCGAACACGCCTACCCAGGTGACGTCCGCGAAGCCGGGGAAGCCGGACTCGGCCACGGTGGGCACGTCGGGCAGCGCCGCCGAGCGCTTGCTGCCGGTCACGACCAGGCCGCGCACCTTGCCGGCCTTGACCAGCTCCACCGCCGCCGGCAGGGCCACGCTGGCGAGCTGGGTCTGCCCGGCCGCGGCCGCGGTCAGGGCGGGACCCGCGCCCTGGTAGGGGATGTGGGTGACGGGCGTGCGGGCCAGCACCTTGAACAGGTACTCGGCGGTCAGGTGCGGCGTGGTGCCGGCTCCGGCCGTGCCGTAGTTGTAGTCGCCGGACTTCGCCGCGGCGATGACGTCCTGCAGCGTCTTGGCCTTCAGGTTCGGCGCGGTCACGATCAGGTTGGGGCTCGAGGCCACCAGCGCCGCCAGCGTCAGGTCCTTCTCGGCGTCGAAGCCGAGATTGCGCTGCATGGCCGGATTGACGGCATAGGAGCTGGTGTTGATCAGCAGGGTATAGCCGTCGGGATCGGCGCGCGCCACGGCCGCCGAGGCCACTGAGCCGCCGGCGCCCGGGCGGTTTTCCACCACGATGCTCTGCCCCAGGACTTCACCCAGTCGATGTCCCAGCAGGCGGGCGATGATGTCGGCCGGGCCGGCGGGCGCGAACGCGACGACGAAGCGGATGGGCTTGGCCGGCCAGGCGGCTTCGGCCAGCGCCAGGGTGGGGGATGCCAGGCCGCAGGCGGCCAGCGCGGCCGCGGCCATGCGTAGGGATGTCATGTTGTCTCCTCCTTGCGCGATGCGCTGTTCAGATCGTGTCGAGGACGTGGCGGGCCATCTCCTGCCGCGTGCAGATCCAGACGTCGCCGGCCTTGGCCACGCGGCCCATGATTTCGTCGTAGACCCAGGCACCCGAGGGGCGGCCCATGACGTGCGTGTGGGCGGTGACGTCCAGCATCAAGGGGGCGGTTTCGCGTTCCCTGAAGGCCGCGAAGCAGTCCTCGAAAGTCTCCAGCATGTGCCGCGGCCCCTGGCCGTAGCGGATGCAGGTGGGCAGGTCGTTGACGTCCATGGTGAGCGGAATGGCGACGATGCGGTGCTGGCCGAAGCCCATGACATAGGGCCGGTCGTCGTCGTTCATGTCGCCGTGGTGCAGATAGCCGGCCTCGGCCAGCAGCCGCGAACTGATGAGGCTGCCGGTGCCGCGCGGACTGATCCAGCCGGTGGGGGCGGTGCCGGCCGTGCTGGCCAGCAGCTCGTGGTTGCGGTGCAGGTTCGCGCGTTCGGCTGCCTCGTCCAGGTAGACCGGGATGACGTCCATGCCCCAGGAGTGGTTGACGATCTCGTGGCCCGATTCAGCGATGCGGCGCACGGTGGCGGGATCGCGTTCGCAGATGACGCCGTTGACCATGACGCTGGTCTTCACGCCGTGCTTCTCGGCGATGCCGATCAGGCGGTGGATGCCGCGGTTGACGCCGAACGAGGCCCATGAGTGCGCGTTGGTGTCGAAGTAGCCTGGTTTGAGCACGTTGCCCATGGGGCCGATGCCCGGCGCCTGGCCGTCCGACCAGGCCTCGAACGCGATGTTGAAGACCACGGCGATGCGTTTGCCGCCCGGCCAGCGGAAATCGTCGGGCAGGCGGGTGATGCGCGGGCTGTCCGCCTTGGCTGCGGTGTCGGTCATGCGTCGTCCTTGATGGTGTTGGCGAGGATGCCCAGGCCTTCGATCTCGATCTCGATGCGGTCGCCGGGTTGCATCCAGACCGGCGGCTTGCGCGCGTAGCCGACGCCGGCGGGGGTGCCCATCGCGATGACGTCGCCGGACTCCAGCGTCAGCGCCTCGGTCAAGAGGCACAGGGTCTCGGCCACCGGGAACAGCATGTTGGAGGTGTTGTCGCTCTGCATGACGCGGCCGTTCAGGCGCGATTCGATCTTCAGGCCCGCGGCGCCGGGGGGCACGGCGTCGGCCGGGACCAGCCAGGGTCCGAAGGCGCCGGTGCCGTCGAAGTTCTTGCCTATGGTCCATTGCGCGGTGCGGCGCTGATAGTCGCGCAGGGTCGCGTCGTTGAAGCATGCGTAGCCCGCCACCGCCGACAGGGCGTCGTCCGGGGTGAGGTGCCGCGCGCGCCTGCCGATGACCACCGCCAGTTCGGCTTCGAAGTCCAGCTTGTCCGATGCCCGCGGACGCAGCAGCGGCGCGCCATGGGCGATGAGCGAGGTGGCGCCGCGCATGAAGAAGCTCGGGTACGAAGGCTTGGCGTTGCCGCCTTCGGCGGCATGGTCCGCATAGTTCAGGCCCAGGCAGATGATCTTGCCGGGTTGCGGTATGGGCGGCAGCAGACGGACTTCGGCCAACGGGACGCGTTTGGCGCCCGCCAGGGCGCGGTCGGCCGCTTCCCGCATGGCTTGCGGGCCTTGCGCGGCCAGCGCCGCCAGGGCTCCGGGCATGAACGGATGGCCGGGATCCGCGATTTCGGCGACGCTGTTGTCCGCGACCACGCCGATGCGGACCGTGTCTTGGCCTGGGAGTATGAAAGAAACGAAAGGATGAGCCATTGTCGATAAAACTCCATATGGAGAAAAATATCGACAAAATTCTATCGAGCTAAAATAATGTCGGTAACCTGAGGAAAACCCCTGCATGCTAGATGCCGATATCGCTCCCAGCATGACCGTTCAGATCTACGAACGCCTGCGCGCCGATCTGCTCGACGGTCTGTGGCCCCCTGGGCAGAAGCTGCTGATGCATCGCCTGAGGCAGCACTACGCCATAGGCGCGAGTCCCTTGCGGGAGGCGCTCAGCCGCCTCGTGGCCGAGGGCCTGGCCGTCCACAACGACCAGCGGGGATTCGCGGCCGCGGCGGTGTCGGCGGACGAACTGGAGGACATCCTGCGCAACCGCGTGGCGCTGGAATCGCTGGCGCTGGAGCAGGGGCTGGCCAGGCGCGGCCCGCAATGGGAGGAAGCGCTGCTGATCGCCTTCCACCGTCTGTCGCGCACGCCGCGCTCGGTGGACGAGGACAGCTATGAAGAAAATCCGGTCTGGGAACGGCAGCATCGCGCGTTTCACTTCGCGCTGTTGTCCGCCTGCGAATCGCCGACCCTGATGGGGTTCTGCGAGCAGCTCTATGACCGCGCCTACCGGTATCGGCAACTGGCGGCGCGCAAGGCCTACAAGCGGCGCAACGAACTGGATGAGCACCGGGCCATTTTCGAGGCCGTGATGGCGGGAGACCTGGAGTCGGCCAAGGGGCTGCTGGCCCGGCACTACGAGCGGACCGCCACGTTGTCGGGCCAGCAGGGGTAGGGGACTGGCGGCGGGTCCGGCCTGCCAGATGCCCTCGCACCAGGGGGCGAGGGCATGGCCTCAGGCCGCGATGGCTTCCTCGGCCGGCAGGTCGGCGCGCGAGCGCCAGGCGACGATGTCCTCGATCGTCAGCAGCGGCCAGCCGTGCTCGCGGGCATAGGCCAGCGCCGCGTCGCCGCGCATCATGCTGCCGTCTTCGTGCATCAGCTCGCACAGCAGCGCGGCGGGCGCGAGGCCGGCCAGCGCCGCCAGGTCCACCGATCCCTCGGTATGGCCGCGGCGGCCCAGCACGCCGCGCGGGTCGGCGCGCAGCGGGAACATGTGGCCGGGGCTGACCAG
>Ga0182736_1000277_pt1 | contig 92010 bp, 179 predicted proteins | sample eDN5th30CKraftBY_FD_128882 | JGI IMG/M metagenome (GOLD analysis project Ga0182736, IMG submission 128882) | Enriched backyard soil microbial communities from Emeryville, California, USA - eDNA 5th pass 30_C Kraft BY (version 2) (version 2) | ecosystem: Environmental > Terrestrial > Soil >... | reverse complement strand
TCTCGCGTGTCGTCCTGGCTACGACTTACAAACCGTACCTTATCTCCTACCTCATATTCATGCATTTATCCACACTCCCTCGAAAGATTCCCAGATAATCCCTTGCGGATCACGGACGAAGATTGTCACATCCTCAGCATACCCGGATAGCATACCAGGATAAGGCGTAAAGTCAATGTGTTTCATTTATTCCTCCAAAGTAGTGTTGCAAGTGGCCTGGACAATAACTACATCCAAGGCTTCCAACTCAGATTGGGCCGCGATGCTATCCACGATCTTGAACAGGGCATCATCGCAAAGTTTGTACGCTTGTGCTGCCGTAGGGGCTGCATACTCCTGCTTAATAGTGTGCAAGGGAGCATTGTTTGCACTTACGGGATTGGAAAGCATAGCCAAAGTGATGGAGAGTTCCACAATCATTACAGACCCCACTTTGCGGAAAGCTGGGCAGCTTTGGCATTCAGGCGAAGGTGGCGCTTTCCACCACTCCGGCCTGCATGGATTTCCGCGCCCGCTTGCAGGGCCAGGAAACGGATATGTGCGGTTGCCGTTTGCTTTGCCGTTTGTGTCATACGGATGGTTGTTGCGGGTTGCTTCATGGCCTTAGCTTTGCTCAAGGCTTCGTATTCCACCGGCATGACAACATCGCCATGGTTGATACTGTCTTGCGCTTGGGAAGCAAGGCGGACAACCTTACAACCTTCAGTCCAGCCCTCAGCATAGGCTTTGGCCTGCCAACTTCCTGAATTGCAGAAAAGGGGCTTATCATCGGGATTAGTGGCTTTCATCAGCACCGCGTTAGCTTGGCCTTCATTGAAGAAGTCTTGACGGGTCTTTGCCATGATCGTATTCCTTTGTGTTTGTTTGCTGGCTGTCGTTAGCCAGTAGAGATATGTTAACCGGGCTGTTTTAGCTTGTCAATTCAAAAAACCCGGTAATGTGTAAAAGAGTGTAACGTTTACGTTCTACGGTCAGTATCCGCCCGGCACGTATGCCGGTTTTCCATCCACAAACTTAAACACCTGTCCATGCTCCGATTGCTTTACAGCCTTAGAAACATTGGCGTAGAAGTAGGACAAAGACTCTTTAAATGTCAGTCCCTTGTATTCTTTGGAGTGATTACCAGCCAGGATAAGAAATTGGGAAGTTTCCCGAATCACTAGGGCCGTTGTATCCGTGCCGTAGTCCGCGCGGGACGGATTATAAGACACGTAAAAATCAGGGTTAGTTTCGCTAACGGTGTTAGGTTGGCTAACCGGGATTCCGTTAAAGAATTGTACAGTCATGGCTTAGGCCTTGTCTATTTTGGTTTCGACGTGTCCGACACTTGCCCCATGAATCGGGGCTTGTCCGGTCTTCGTTGCTTCCCACTTGTTAGGGAATGGGAACGATTCATTATACCGAATCGTCCAACCCTTGTAATAGAAACTTTTCATTAGCGGTAGAAAAAATCGTTGCCGTCGATTTCGATGGTCGTATAGTCTTGCTCAGCCTCTTTGGCTGCCGATTCGTAGTCAATCGACATATGACGGTAGGGCCAATCTCCCGAATTGATTTCTTTAGGCATTTCGTAACATTCATCAATCAAATCAGTGATGTAATCAACAAAGGCAGATCCCGCAATCAATTCTTGCGGATACCAATTTCCCTCCCATTGATGATCGCCACCATTTCCGCGCAATTCATCCAGAATCCCCTCCAACATGACAAGTTCTGCCTTTTCGTCCAGGTGTTCATCATGCTTTTCAAGGTCTCCACCTTCGTTTTCATAGCATTCGATGTTATCCCGAAGTTCTTCTACACGGTCTGTAATATCTTCAACCATGATGCGGGAGTCAGTAAAATCAATAGCGGATTCGACGGTCATAATCAGTTTTCTCGTTAAAGGGCTTCGTTGTGAAGCAGTAAAAGAATTATAGAGTGGAAATTTCAGGTTGTCAAATTGGAAAATTGTAACTCTTTATTTCTGGTTCCCCATCAAAACACTAAAGAAAAGCCCGAAGGCACAAGACAGGATAAACAACATTCCGACAAGGTAGTACATGGTCATTCCCCGTAAGCTGACTGGATTTGTTCCCCAGTGTGTGAACAAAACAAAAATCCATCTTCCCAGTTAATAGCAACACCTATCAAATTCCAGCAACCAAAACCGGAGACTATATCGTCCCGGATGAAGTGAGCGTTATCCTCTGCCGCTTTGAAGGAAAGTATATCACCATCCTCACAAACAAAGTAAACCGGATATCCACCGGGACAAGTATAGGGACCATCGGCCAGGGCTTTGTTAAAAGCGAAAACATCGAACTTTTTACTCATGCTTACCTCTCTGGGTTGTGTGCACCGTTATGTAATAAGAGAATTTTAGATAACAAAAAGCCCCGTGTCAACGGGGCTATGTGTAAAAGATTGTATCTCTTTATCTTTAGTCTAGGATCAAAATCACCTCAGACAATAGGAAAATTCCTATATTTCCGTCAGAGTATCGGGCATAAACCGCTTCGTCACCGGCCCAGGTCGTAAATTGATCATCCCCTGTACGCTCATCGAAGTCTGGGACGGACACGGTAAAAATGCCTTTATCCTCATTGGACACAAATTTAACACCCAGGATCATTTGTTCCTTGGTAACCATTTCCATCTCCTATCGTTTAATCCCTATCCCTGTAAGCATTATCCACATAGGGACGGCAGACAGTACAGGGTGTACACGCAGCAGTAGCCCAGCTGCAACAAGTAGAATAAAAACCCTCATTAGGCCTTTTGGGTATGCTCTACAGTGATTACTTGCTTATCCATGCGGATACAAGCTACCGTATTAGTGTTTACGTTCCGGTATTGCACACGCCCCTTATCATCCTTCTGAGAAAGCATGATGTTGATGTACTGATCATGATTTTTCATGCTGGGGCTGACTGGGGCCAGCTTGCCGGAGATGGTACGCGGCGATCCGTCATTTTTGACGAAATCAACGGACACAAACTTACCCTCGCTTGCGTCCAAAAGGGCTTTAATGGCTTTGTTCATTCGCTCGTCCTAAGTTTAGGATTTTCAGGATTATACATATAATAGGCAACCTTAGCATCATGCCTCTGTTGCGCTGTCACTTGATCGTAGGGCAACCCGAATATTTTAGATGCAAGATCCCTATAGGGATCCACCGGCAGCATTTCTCACTCCTTTTCGCGGCTAGTCCACTGATCGCGCTTGCTTCGTCGGTTTTGCTTAAAAGCTTTTGCCTGCTTACGTTGCTGGCGCTTCTGTTGTTCGTACTGGTAATCTTCTTTACTCATAATTCCCTCAGTTTGAGATTTGTTTAGAAATTTCATTATGCCACAGTTCAAAGCCTGATGCAAGCCTATCAGAAACCCTTACCGTAAATTGACTGTCTAGCCAACCCTTCTGCTCTAGCCAGCTGATATCGTCAGGGTATTTAAACCTTGCATCCTCCAGGCCCCTACGAAACACTCCCCTCCAGAGTGCCCCTGCCGTGAAAGTATAGTTTCTCATTTGATGACTCCGGCCGCTTTACAGGCTTTCTCCCAGTACCTGAGACTACGAGCATCTTTACCTGGGTGTAGGGAGTAGATAGTGTAGCTACCATCCCTGAAATTTTGTTCGGGATAGGTGGAAACCCAGTCAGGACACCCATGGGAGCGATTGGGTTTATAGAATCCTTCCCTTTCCATCGCGTATACCAGTTCCGAAAAAGAATACTCAGCATCTTCACATATGAATCCGGACTCCGACGTATCCCCATTCTCTGCACTATCATGAGTGACAATCTCATAGGTTTTGCTAATCTTGATTGGCATTTTTCTTTCCCTTAAATGTCATAAAGTCTTTGCCTTGCGCCTCTTTCCATCCCCGATAAAACTCTACCGAGTCGGACGTATGCCGGTTGAATGGGTTGCATTCTATCGCGATGTCTAACCTATTGTCAACACCTGATTCAACACATGCGTAAAATCCTCTCTCATGGGGTGTCAATCTAAACCTCTAGTCTATAACTTGCATCCTGAAACTTGTACCCATGGTGGCCCATAGCAACCCAAATGCGCTGATTCTCTCTGGTACACCAAATCTCGTCCCCCAAATCATCAGGGCAAACAAACCCTTCGCAAACCAACAGACACAAACCCCCTGACACTTCTATAATTTGGTAGAAGTTAAGGCCATCTTTCAGTTCTACGTATTGCCCCATACTAAACATTTGATCCTCACAGTAGAAAGGTGTAGTGGTCTTGAAACTCTTCAAAAGAGTTGTAATGCTCGTACCCTAAATTATTGCAGATAAACAAACTACCGTCTTTAAAGTATTCTACCAGAATTCCGGACTTAAATTTTCGGGCAAACGTCAATCCAGGATCATAGGAAATGTCGTTCTGCACTTCCTTTGCTTCCCTACTGCCTAGAATCAACATTGTTAAATCTCCTTGTGGTCAATGCTGCGTACTTCACCATTCAGCAATTCAAACGTGTATTCTACGTCATCGAAAAACGATAACCAGGATACGGTTAAAACCTTTGTAGTGTCCTGTAGTTTCTTCCCACTCCTTGTCATGTGCGATGGTTCCATACCGGCGAACGTCTTTGTAGGCTTCGTTCAGTTGGCCCTCACTGAGCATTGACTGAATTTGCTTGGTAGTTTTCATCTTTTGCCTGTCTTAGAGTTAATGAAAGTATTGTAGGAAACAGAGAGCCCCGTGTCAACAGGGTTAATTGTAAAATTTTATTTCTCCAACATTTCCATGCAGCGGGCAACCCCAAGCCAATAATCTTTATTCCCCCTGTAAACCTCTTGCAGTTTCTTTTGATGCTCAGGGCTATTCGTATTCCAATATAGCCCCGAGTTATACGACGACCCTGTACAAGTGTGTCGGGGCTGGCTATACAAGAACTCCTGCACATCAATACCAAGATGAGCGCAAAGCGCGTGCACAGTACCGCCCTGCCACCCGATAGCTTTCATAACCAACTGAGTACGATTCATTTGTGCGTCCTATGTGTTTGTTTGATCCTGAATCTTATCACTTTTTCTGTACCTGTCCCATTGATTGTAGCTATCAGGGCCATAGAAAATTTCAATCAATATTTCTGTAGAAATTTCTTGACAACGTAGATTCAACTAGGCTATAGTACACACATGCCAAGGACGAAGGCAGCAGCATAGAGCAACGATGGCCCCGAAGTGTCGGCAGGGGAGAAAACCGGCCCTGGGCGTCTTCTAAATGTAACAGTCTGTAAAAATTGTAACAAGACGTGACAAATCCTCCCGAGCCGGCGGGGCAGGGGAGGTATCTGTAGAAATTTCTGTACCTATAATGGTCCAGCCTGACCCTTATAATGCTCTAGCTGGATCTATATAATGGCCTAGCCTGACCCCGCTATAATGGGCTGGCCTGACCTCTGTACCTAATGGTCTGGCCTGATCCGCCTAGTCGCAAACAGCCTTAAGAATGTCTTCCAACATCGAAAGTCTATCGTATATCTCTTGGCTCACTCTGACCCTTAAGCGGCCGTCCTCAGGGGAGTCATGATAGTTCAGGTCTTGTAGTCGGAGCATCCAGTAATACAGCTCCTCTTTACTCATGTCCTTTAGTGAATCCATACCATACCTCATTATAATGCAAAATCCCTAGAAACGTCGAACTTGAACAAAAGCAAATATCTATGCGTCCCTAGGCGGATTGTCGAAATCCTATAAAATCAAGTATCAAAACTGTAGAGACTCTGGAATCCTCCACTTGCCAATCTTGCGTTCTTGCGCTCGATAGTGCCCTGTGTAGTGATTCTCCATAATACCACACTTAGTACATTTGAACTCTTCATAGGAATAATTCTCAGGCTCGTAGTCTGTTACGCAAGTGTATAGATGCTCACCAATGTGGTGTACTTTGGCCTTCAGCTTCATATCGTGTGTGCAAACTGCAAACCCACCACCAAGGGCATTTAAAAACTTAGAGATTGCCCTGTCTACACTGTCCAGATAATTACTGACTGAGGGAACCTTAAAACAACTCATACTATCCTCCTAATTCTGTGTATTTGGCTCTTGTAGCCTTGTAAGCTGGACTGTAAAAATTATCACAGCCCTTCTTTATAGCCCACTCCGTAAATGGATTATTTAAGGACAGAAGGCCGCACCCCCTACAACAAAGCCAAGGCATAAATTTACGCTTAACGAAGTTGTGAGGGATATATTCAAAAGAATCCATCGGGTTCGTCCCTACCACTTGATTGATCTAGGGGTACGTTCCAGTCGATGCCACGAAGTTCCTCAGGCGGCGTTACGGCTTCTACAGTGCCATGACAGATATCTTCCAGCTTCTTTTGGTTTGCGCTGCTGCGATAGCCGGACTTCATTGAATCAAGAATCTCATACACTTGCAGTGTAAGCTTATCCTTTAGCTTGTTCCCAATCTCATCAAAGCAGAGAGTTTCATATTGAATGTTATTATCAATTGACTCCAACTTACCAAGTTGCTCAATCGCAGCATCAATAGAGAAATCAACAGTGCGATCAAACAATTTCTCTGGGTCAATCCCGTACATTCCGCCTACTTGGTCCACAACATCATCCCACGAGTTTAGATCTAGCTCAGTGACAGCTAGAAGTAGTCGTAGCAACTGAGCCTTACTCGTAGAGTATCCCTTCTTACGGTATTTTTCGATACGAAGCACAGAAATCAGTGGGTAGGCAGTCTTTGTGTTAATTTCCAGAAACCGTTGGCTGTTGTGACGAAAGAAATTCTTGTCAAACACGAAGCTTCCAGACTCAAAATCATAGGCACCCATGTTTGCTGTGAAGTCAAATGTGTCAAAGATATCCTGTGCAGATTCAAAAAACCGGAAGACAACGAATTGACCCTTCATCTCCCGATGATCTGTGGCTGTCACACTGCGGTCTGTAATGTTGACGATAGTGCTATACCCGTAGTCACCAGACATTAGGCCCGCCATAAACCGGCTGAAGGACTCCTTACTACGAAAGTAGATGTCCAGGTCATTAACCTCTTGCCCCGTAAATAGGGACGTAATCGCCCCACCAGCGATAATAGCCCCAGTAGTTTCCAGTAGGTCTACCAGCTCTCCAGTCATATTCAACAGGGCCTTCTCCTCACGAGGAAACTCTTGTGACCCATTGGCGATGATGAACTCTTCCAACACACGACGTGGACCGATGGGATCAACACTCATATCCATTCGGCAGAAATCGTCCATTGCGTCTAGTGCCTCTAGTGCTACCTTTTGCTGCTTGGTTGTCATTGTCTCTCCTTAGTTACTTAGTACAATCTGGCCGTGGTAGGGTGTGAAACTGTCTTCACTCCAATCTCCAGCTCCTAGCATAAACTCTGCGTGGTGGTTAGGTCCTACGCAGATACCGCTTCCAGGATTTGTAAACACCACATACAGCCGTTCCTCTGGTGCAAGTCCTTTCAAATCGTTAGTAAATACTGCCAAATACGGATACTCTGTGTGTGCATCAGCTTCGCCATCCTTGTATACCACTTTCATAATTCCTCCATATTTTTGAGAAAACACATCTTACCATAACTCTCCCAGGAATCGTAGTACTTGTATCCCGGAAATTTATTACGGATCTTTGCCACATAGGCGTGCCCATCTGCATATAGACTATTGGTCCTAATAATAACCTTGTTTCTCACAGAACTTGCAAACTCGTTAGTAAACCTAATCTTACCACCTTTATACCAAGCCTGACAAATGGACAGCGGAAACTGCTCTACAACTCCAAAAGTTGGTTTGCTGTAGACAATTACTTGACAAGTGGTAGTTACTTCAACGGTCGTAACTTCCATCACATATAAGATGTTTGGGTTCAGACGATATCCTGCTGGAAACTCTTCTGGTCCTAGTACCTTATCGACAGTAAGCCCTACAGAGTGAAGTTGCTTTACCACTTGACACAGCTTGCGAAAGGCTGGGAAGTGGATAAACAGGTCAAGATCTGTTGCGACTAGACCCATATACCAATCCCTCGCTGCTCCACCAGCGATGATACAAGTTGGATCTAGGACTTCTGCCTTTTTCAGTATCTGATCCGCCTCCCACTTTTGAACATCAACTGTAATCATACATCCTCCTCAATTGCTCAGGGAGACTTCACCCGTAAAATAGGTGAAATCCCCCTCAACAAAGTACTCGTCTGTAGTGGACATTTCCCCCACGAATAGGCTACGCCTATCCTCAGGTTGGCGTATGATAGCTACAACCATGCCTTGGTTTGGTTTTGAGAATAGTACCACATATTCAGTGTCTTCGTCGCTGAACTTACCTAGGCAGGGATAAGTCAGTTCACGATCAGCGTCTTGCACATTCTTAACGACTACTTTCATTATTCCTCCAATATATAGGGATGATTCCTACCCTCTCCTCGTGGGTACATTTTCCAGTCCAAATCTAGGAGTGGGTTACGGGCATTACCTTCAAGATTATATTTATGCTTTGAGAATGATACTTTAACAAAAGTACGCATCCCTGGCAAGATATCTTCCTTGACCCTGTGGACAGTACGTTCCATATTTACCACAGTCTTCAGTGGGATTTCACGTACAGTGGCAAGAGGAGCTACCTGGGCCATCTCTTCCATAGATTTTTCATGGTCCTCTGAGAACTCCCACGAATCTAGGCTGGGTATATATTCCGTAGGATTTCTATCGCACCAGACATAGTTCTGATCTTCGGATAGGTAGGCATCGATGTGCCACCCTTTTCTGTTTCCAGGATTTGAAGAGTCCACCCAAAGATGTTTAGCAGTCAGATAGACATACTGGTTGTCGATATCTGCATCAAAGTAAGCCCTCCGGATAATTCTTTCCGACCACCCTAGGTTTTTAGGTAGGTAAAGTGTGCGGTCCTGTGGCAACATTATGGGCATGTACTGCACAAAACACATCTCAGAAGCCTTAGCGTAGACCCTACCCAGAAATTTCATCTACCTCTCCTAGGTCAAAGACGTACATCATAAGCTCCATTTCTGCCCAAATCCCTAAACGACCAACATACTGACTTCTAGCCCATAGCTCAGCACATCCATCTTCCACTTGAAGTTCTTTGATAGTTTTATCCATATTGCTGCCGGTTTTGTGTAGGGCGAATCTGCGAGTTACGATAGGGGCTTCTGTATCTACAATGGCCCACAAGAGGGCATGACCTTCCTCAGGGTCTAATCGAATTACTTGTGATCCCTTTGGTAGTCTTACATCTGCAATTGAGTTTGGATTACATGTAGGGAACAGGTACTTATAGATGGTGATCATTTATCCTCCAAAAATTCGTTTAATCCAACCTACCTTAGCTTCTACAGGTTTTGGAGGGGCCTCTTTCCACCACCTACCCGTAGGACGCACTTAAGATGTTCCTCTCTCATGTGCCTGCAACGGAACTGTCCTAGATCCGTGCCATCTACCACATCATAACCTGCATGCGCATCGGGGTGTGAACACCTGTCTACGTAAAACCCTTCACCCCAATGTTCCCTTTCTCGAAACTTACAACTTATACAAGTTTTAACCATTGTCTTCCTCTTAGTTGCTGAGGGTGATCTTGCCATGGAACACCTCAAAGTGTTCATGTCGATAAAGGTTACCGCCACCAATTTTAATTTTCTCACCAATGTGATGGCCCCAGGCGTGGTGTTCCCCGTCCGCCACGACAATTGCAGTGTTGTCTGGGAAGAGCATAACTACGCGTCCACGTTCATGGCCCTTTTGTTCAGCCAGATAAGGCATGTGAGGTGGGATATCTTCACTCATTTCAATAGTAGATTTCATTTGTTCTCCTTGTTTAGGTAAAAGAAAAGCCCAGAACTGCATAGTACAGTGTCTGGGCTTTGTTGTCAAGCGTTAAATTCCAAGGTCTTGTTCTTTGACGATAGGCCAGGGCCGAACGTCTTTTGGTCATCGACCAATAGCATACCCCTCAACCATCCCAACCCTCTCTAGCATGCTTATCATATCCAAAGTCTTGCTCTTTCATAGGTTTTCACCGTGTGTGTTTGTGTAACCATATCCTAATTTATTTAAACTTTCTATCTTTTTAGCTCTATAGATTTCTGCTTCCTCCCTTGCTCTATCACCATATTTAGAAACCTTAAAACCTTTACTTCTATTACGACCATCCTCAGACCAAGTAGCCACCCACTCATGAACTTCATATACACCGGTAGTTCCTGAGGTATTCGAGTGACTTTTCTTCTTGTTTCTGGAATTTAATTTAGACTCCACTAACCTCAAGTTATCAATACGGTTATTAGAAGGGTTTTGGTCAATATGATCTACAACATAATCTTCGTGTAGATGAAGATGGTTAAGAAAGTAGACAACCCTATGTACCTGAATAGGCTTGTGCAGGTATTCAACCTTCCACCTTCCATCGGGGCATTGCCACCCAGCGGGTCTCTCCCCTTGTCTGCCTTTCCAACTTAAGCCAGAGGGCGAGGAAGGATCGTATCGGAAAATGTCAACCCAACTGTCTTTATAGTAATCCTTAGCCTTCCTCTTCATATTACCCCTCGCAAGCCACACAAGAGTTGTTAACAACTACACCACTACGAGAGTAGATATAGTACAAGGCCAGTACATCCTCATCCAAGAAGGCTAGGGTGTGTAGACGTGCGATACGCTCCTCATCTCCATCTTCCGAGACAAAGAAGTTCAGAGATTGCCCCTGAGACAGCTTAGGCTGACGTAGGGAAGCATACCTCAAAATCACCTCTTGGTCAACCTCAAAGGCTGTTCGAAACACCAGCTTTTCTTCTGGGGTTAGCCAGTCCAGCTTTTGAACACTTCCAACATTTTGGATGATGGAGTCAATGACATCTTGGCTATACTTACCGCGTTCCATCATAAGTTGATAGAACTCTGGTGTGATCCTAAACAAACCTCCTGCACTGCTGCCCTGTTCAAACACCATCCCCGGATCAGGAAACACTGACTCGCTTATACCACCCATAAGGATGGCAGAAGACTTATTAGGTGCCAAGGCTGTTAGGTGGGTGTTACGAATTCCATAACCTTTGCACCATTCAGGCTCTCCAAACTCTTTAGCCAACCATACACTTGCTCTCTTTGTCTCTTCGTCCAGACGTGTGAAGATTTCGTCATTCAGGTACATGGCATCAAGGGCTTCAAAAGGAATCCTCTTCTTTTGAAGATAGCTACCGAAACCTAGAGCGCCCAGTCCAATAGCCCGACCCCTTTCTGTGAAGGCCCTTACTTTCTCTAGCCCATGAATCCCCTGTGATTTCTCTAGGAAGTCGGAGACAACACAATCTAAGAATACAGTTGCTTCAAAGATGGCATCTGTGTCTTTCCACTCATCATACTTGTATAGATTCATACTACTCAGCACGCAAGAGAAAGAGTACTTGTCTGAGCTGTGCAGCATAATTTCTGTACACAGGTTACTGGCCTTAATGTCAAGCCCTAAGTCTTTGTAGACCTGAGGCCGATGACGATTTGCCTTGTCCACAAAAAAGAAATAACCCTTTCCTGTCACCAACTTGACATACAAAGCACGATTGAACCTACGTTGCGCGTCTTGGTCGTTGGCCTTAAGGCGAGTGATAAAATCATCGGTGACAATCCAGCCAATGTTCAAACCATCAGGCTCTGACTCCAGAACATCAATAAGCTCATCAAAATCCCCATGATCAATATGCAAGTAGGATGCAGTAGATCCACGACGAGAACTTCCCTGACTAACCTTAGACGCCATAGTAGAGAAGTCTAGAATTACAGGTACAACACCCGAAGCTTTACCGCCTACACTGATAGAAGACCCACGGGGACGGATATGAGAGAAATGACCTGAACACCCAAATCCATACTTAGACAGTACGGCTTGTTCGTGTAGATTGGTGTAAAAAGAGTCAATAGAGTCTCCAATATAACCCCCAGAGCAAGATACTGTCATACCCCGATCTGTTCCACAATTTGCAAGCACTGGGGTTGCAGGAGACAGCCAACCCTTCCACATCAAATCAAAAAACTTATTTTCCCATTCTTTCTCACTACCGATCATATGCTTAGAGAGGGTCTTTGCAATAGTTTCAAACCTACCCTTTACAGCTTTCTCCCCTGGCACAGCATACTTTGCTGAAAACATTTGCCAAGCTTGACTTGTGTACCAACCTGGTAGTAGTCCCTCTGCTTGCAGCTTCTTACGCTCTTGACTCAACTCTTCAAAACTTTTAGCCACTTACTAACTCCTCTTTAAAATATAACTTATGCTTTGCCCAGTTCCTGACATATTGAACTTGCTGATTCGAGAAGAAATCTGCATATTTGTATGTCGATAACTGATTATAAAACCATTCACTGACAACACCTGGAGCATCGCCAAACAATGGCTTCATCTTCAGGTAAGACAAAACTACATCAATACGATTTCGAACGAAGTGTAGCATATTCTCCTTTGTGATGGTACGAATACCACCTTTTTCAAAGATCAAGTCCGTGATCCGCTCTTCATGCTCATAAACCTTCCTAGCAATGTCCTTTACGGATTTTGACAATTTCTCCTTCTGATGCTTTGTTAGAAGCCCCATTTCTTCCATCTCAGACTTACACTGATTGTGTAGCCAAGCACTTGCCATACTATGTTGGTTTTCATCTTTTGCCGAAGCATCAATTCCTGAAGTGATATGAGAAATCATATTAAATCCCCCAGAATTAAAGCTCTTTAGATAAGCAAAATTACTAAATAAAACAGCACCTTCCATAAAAGCGAAGGCTGCTGTGGCTAGAAGTGGGTCCTCTTCCTCAGCGAATTCGCTAATAAAGTTGATACGATCTACTAGTACAGGGTCATCCTTCCAAGAATTGTAAAACTCGTCCGTAGCGATAGAGAGAGTCTTGTTGATCAAATCGTAGAAGGGAGCATGGACCCCCAGCTCAATGAAGCTGAAAGTTGACGCCATCCTTTGAATCTCAGGGCGCGGGAACATTTTCTGAACTTTACTGCCCCAAAACTCTTCCCCACCAAGCATAAGCTCATACTTAGTGAAGAGCTTCAACACAGTAGTGATGCCGTGACGCTCACCTTCTGTGCACTTTGTGCGGATATCCCCTTCATCTTTCTCCACACCCAACTCTTCAGCAAACCAGATGATTCTGGTTTGCTCTTGTGCTGCTTTCACTGCTTGAGGATAATCTACTGTGTAGCTCTCCTTTGGTGTTTGTATTTGTGTCAACACTTTCTTTTCCATCTACTGCTCTCCGGTTTTATTAGTCTTTCGACTCTTTGTTTTAGTATTGTCCTTGATGTGATCCACAAACATAGCTGTATAGTTGGGAAATGTCCCCATTTCTACCAACTCTTTTTGGAAAGTTACATCCTTCTTCCCAATTTGAACCAATTTATTTTCTAAGGTGCAGTATGGGGACGCCATCCACTCAGGGTCTGATCGTTCCTCCCCAATCCAACGTGGGCATGCAACCTCTCTGGAGTGTACCATAGGGCGGTGGAAAACCGTCTCCACCTCGATATCCTTCTTAGTATCGAACCCAATACTGTACAGCAGATCCATAAAGTCTTGATGACTTCCTTCCATAAACACCTTATAGGCCTCTGGCACTGCCCTGAGGTCTTCCATACTAATAGCTCGATGTGTCATTTACTACTCCTCACCACTTTACATGCCCGTCAATCAGCTGACGATTTTGAATAAAACCTGCAAAGTTACCAGACATAAAACCAAGATCCTTATGCCATGCCGTGATGCCTTCCTGCCAAGTCTCAGGTAGAGCCATGCAGTTTACCCAGCCCTTGCCATCACCACACCCTGTAACTTCGGTAGGTTTCATTGGTGTTCCTTGGTGTGCACTTGGGCTTGCATGACAAGGTTCACTCTTATCTACACCTAGATTCAAGCGTGCCACAACTGTCTCAGCCTTTTCTAGGCTGTCATTCAAGGTTCTATAAGACACCTGGGCACAACAAGACATGCTAATGTTTAGTGCATCTTCTAGTGAATATCCTGAGTTATGGTAGCCATGAAACCAATGCCCAGTCTTGCCAAAATACGGAACATGCCAGTCTCCAGGGAATAGAGCAACAGGGATACTTTCTTCATGCTCCGTCTGCATCATACTCGCAAGCTTTCGGAAAGTGGGGTCTGCCGCTTCATGGTTTCTCAGCCAATAGAAGTTGGCCCACTCTGTGCCAGACACAACAGTCTTCATCCATTGGAATGGCTCCAAAATCCGGTTGATCACCTGTTTGTGTGCACCCTTTGAAGCCATGTACTCAGCTTCAGCGACAGCCTTAGTGGCAGCCCTCAGCCAGCTATTACGTACATCTTCTAGATCCTGTCCTGTAAGCTCCTCATCAGCTTGCATCCCTGGCTGATTCTTGCCCCAGTGTACAGGCATTGCTGGGTTGTCCTTCACCATCTCAATAACCTTCTGAACTGGGATGGCACGAGACGATGCTGCATTCTTTACAAGCATACCATGTGTCATCAGTTCTGAGTGGATAAAACGGGGATAGATTAACTCCCAGGCAGTAAGCTCTTTGTGTGTGTTGACGCAAATACTGTGCGCCAAAATTTTTGTTTGAAACATATTCCTCCTTACAGCTTTCCACTTAGATGAGCAACAATCTCATCAATCTTATTGTCGCTAGTATAAAATGCTACCTCTTTTTCAGTCTCTGGGTCAAGTACTACAGTAGTGGGGACAGAACGTACACCATACAACTTAGCCAGTGACATATTTGTCATCACGTCAAGGACGGTGTAGTCCCCTACCTCGTTTTCATCCTTGGGAAGAAACCCACGATCTTTCAGACGTGCCTTAAGGCTATCACACTTTGCACAATTTTTCCCTGTAAAAACAACTACTGATTTCATTTCAACTTATCTCCATACTTTTGCAACAAATCTTTACAAATTTCAACTGCCTTTGGCACTATATCAAACTCTTCTGTTTCTTCATTCCACACATCCGCCAGCCTGTCTAGCAAAATTAAATTTTGCACTCCCATAGCTTTTCTGAACTCTTTCTGGTTATCATCATCCCCATGGATAAGTCCAAGCAGACCTGCTGCCAATAGCATATCTAAATTCCACTCTGTCATATATCCTCCAAATGAAAATAGGGAACCCCAATCGGTTCCCTATTATACCACAAATTATGGATTGATGCGGGCTAGAACATCATCAATAACTTGATTGATCAGCTTGAAGTTTTCTAGACTTTGTTCATCTGGTTTGCCAAGCTGCTCTGCTGCAAACACGAGTGCTACGGACATTAGCTTGATTAATCGCTCCTCTCCTACTCTCGACGCAACCAGTCCAGCGTTACCTATCTTGGAGGCTCCCTCTTCAACATCCTTCAGATAAACCAGGATTGCTGATAGTACGAACTGATCTACTTCACGTTGTGTCATTTATTACTCCTTAAACTAAGATATTAGCCAGCAAACTGGCACGCTTTTCTTTAGACAACAGATTAACACGCCCACGACGTTGTTGTCCAGTCTTTTTGTTGCGATAACGTTGATACTTACCAAGATTGGTGTAGTGAAAGCCATCTTCTTCCCAGTCTCGAAGATCAAACACATCATTGTAGTATAGGTCAAAGTTTGGAAGCTTATCATCCCATGGTACAAACACATGAAACAACTCCTCCAGGGACAGAACATCACCCCTGTTGTAGTCTTCCATTTCTTCCCAAGCGTCTGGAACATCCTTCATACATGCGTTCCACAGTTCCTGGCCTGGATACTTCTGATGCTTAGATTTCACATAAGTCTTACACAACTTTTCGGTCATGTACTCCAGCTTTCGGCTTGTAAACCCAAACTGACGCTTGGCAATCTCCAGAGTGTCAATCTGACGGAAAGTGGAAGGCTTTGTGAACCCATTGATGATCAGACGTGCATTAATCTTCTTGATGTCAAACTTACGACCATTTTGTGTAACAACAAAATCTGCCTCATCTAGAAGGTCCCAGATTCGCAGGAGAAGATCTTGGTCATTCTCTCCAGCAACCCGTCCCCGTAGGTCCATGTACTCAACCTCGTCCTTGTGTCCCCATTTAGCACAAAAAGATAGGATAAACCAATCATTTTGAATCTGATTTAGTCCTACCCCATTTTGCCACATAGACCACAAGAATGCCCGTAGGGGCGCTGTCTCAATATCTAGGAATAAAAGCTTAGGCCCAACAAACCCTTGTTTTTCATAAACAGAGTAGGACCCACGTAAATAATCGCTAACTGTACTTTTTGGGACATTTAAAATCTTGGCAATCTCACGCCAGGAGTAGTCCTCTGTTCGTGCCATTGCCAGTGCTTCTTCCTTCCAAATACTCATTCTACCTCCTGTTTACCGAGAAAATGCTTCCCGGTCTTGGTCTAACTGTTTCAATAAATCTAAAGCTAGGTGCTTAGCATTAACCTCTTGGTCTAAGTTAGATAAGTTAAGTAACCTACGAATAAGTAGCATCACCTCTTCGGGATACTCCTTTTGCGAAGACCCGCTATGATGTTCATAGCTCATATGTCCCCACTAAAACCATATTCTTGACTTAAAATCTGAACTAACTGAGTTCTTCGAGCTTTCTGAGTGCGGGCAGGAATTATACCATAATTCTCAAGCTCTGTCAAGTCGCGTTTCTCTTTGATAATCTTGATGGCAGCTTTCTCTGCCCTTGCCTCAGCAAAACTAATACCCCGTTTTTCGGCATAACTCTTGATTTTATGAGCCTCTTTGGACACAAGCTGTAAGTTGTCCTCTGTTGTACACAAATGTCTAACAAACGGCTCTAAGTCGTCCCAATCTCGTAGAGATGCATTACCCCTTATGTGATCAACTTCCAGGTATGATTTTGCAATCCATTCTCCGGTTAGTGCGCAGTGAGTGCCAGATTTAGCCTTACCTGAGTAGTCAGGTGGAGGCTTACCACAAGCGCTATTTTTAAACCTCAACTTGATGGGGTACTTTTCCCATACCGCCCTTCTCAAAGAACCCCGAAGCCAACTAAAAAAAGAGGCTTTGGTAGGCCACACATCGGGGTACAAGTCCCATAAATTACTCTGCAAGATTAAACCTCCTCAAAAGTCTACCTATATTGCTGCTATTCATATTTAAAACTTTCCCTATACTGACTTGACTCTCACCGGATATGTACATTCGCTCTAGTGTTTCTATTTGATTATCCGAGAGCTTACCATTGTACTTAAACTCAACCCCATTAACTACAACCATTCTGCTATGTCTTTTAACTAGTCCACATGCCTCTTCCAAAGAATATCCCCTGGAGATCCTAGTTGAAATAGTATTAGGTCTTATGTCAAAGATATCACCCAGTGTGGACACAGGATTTACTATGCCAGACAACACTCTGCTAGAGAGAATTTCTTTGTTTATATCTTTTGTAGTTTTAAATTCAGCGGTTTCCTGTGACATTACCTTGGAAGTAAACGTTAGTTTTGTACCTTCAGGTTTGGAATCGTAGAACTCTATGAACTTAAGTACGCCAGCTGGACCAAGCCAATCTTTATGTAAAAATTTTCCATACTTTGAAAGCCCCTTATAATAAGTGTAGAGTTTGTACACTGGATGTCCGGCAAGCCCATGACTTAGATTTAAGCCCCCCAGACCTCCCGGAGAAATGTTCCAACCTATATTACTGAAAGGTCTTAATTCATTTTCCAGATCAAAACACTCTCTTACGCTCCCATAAAATAGAAGCTCCAAGGTACACAACCCTTCCCCAAGATTTTGTTTAAAATCTTTATTGTAGTACTTTGCCTTTGAATTTTTATGTTCAACAAACCTTTTGTAAGGGTCTACAGAAATTCCTACATAACCCTCGGTTAGTACTTCAGAGTGAGTTGACCCTCTAATCCAATAGACATAACACCCTCTACTGCTCATTGGACTTCTCAACTTTAGGCACATCCCAATATGGGAATAGCTTCTTAGCCTGCTCGATTAGCCACCTAATCTTTCCCTCCTCCAGTCGTTCTTCTTCATCTTCAGTCATTTACCCTCCCGCTAACCGTCCAACTTCCTTCGCACATTCCAGGCAGAAATGTATCCACTGTCCCCTATTTCTATGTGAATAAGTGGACACCATGCCCTCTCCCGGCTTTATATCCTTGTCGCAGCCTCTACAAAATGCTTGCCTTTGGGCTGGCCTCCGTTCTATAGGACTACTCATCACCAAGAACCAAGGGACGGATGACATATCGGGTTTGGTCTTTGAATGCAGGCTCCATAACACGGTTGCCATTTTCGTCCCATCCACACTGTCTGTTTGCATTGAACCCAACTTGTGCACCACCTTTGGTTGTGTAAGTATGCAGATACCTACACTGATGCTTGGTGTCCCAGATCACATATCCATACACTGTTTTATTCATATTAACATCCATCTTCTGTGTAATCGTATACATCGTCTACCTTTTTAGCCCAGTCAAAGATTGCCTGGAATCTGTCCCCATTTTCTTGACAGATGGTTAAATGGTAGTCCCCATTTATTGCTACAGTACAAGTCCGTTCAATACTGTAAACATCTCCGTCCTTAAGGTAGTAAACCATAGATCCGGATAGACTGAAAATAAAGTCTGTGAGGTCTTCTGGCACCCATACATGGTCCCCAAACATCTCCAGAATTTCATTTGTGTTCATAGCAGTATAACTCCTTTCCTAATAACCAAGTCTTCAAAAGACTCTTTGTGCCTATTCCAAATCTCTTCTTCCTTCACTGCACGAGATACTGGGTGCTTGTCTAAGTGTTCCTCCAGAGTGGGGGACTCGACAAAGGCGTAATACTTATTGCTCTTCCACTTAAGGGCCTCTTTATTGGAAGGAAAGAACCAGCCCACCCTTAATCCAGTCCTTTTACTCATCCAATAATAGCAGCTGAGCCTACCTGCCACTCTACCCATAAAGCCTCTCCATGTCCTCATCTGATATTGTCTTGTATACCACAGCCACATCAAGGCTATTGCAGATGTCTTCAATCATCTCTGACCACCTATCATGTCCTTGGTAGATGGTAACGGGGACATAGTACCCCAACTGGACAACAGTCCAATCACCCCGTGGGCATGTGATTACGGTTAAAGTTTTCATAGCGTCTCTACAAGTTTCTGTACCAAGTCTTTTGTCCACTCCCTGGAACAAATCTGGTTATCCAAGTACAGGATAAGGTCTTTGATTTCTTCCTTTTCCATATGCCAAAGGATGTGAGATTCGATATCTAGATCCATCAGTCCTCCTGAGTAATATCTAACCAGTTCTGTAGGGAGCATACAAGAGACACAATTTCGTCACGTTTGAAGTGCACGGAGGTTTCTCCGTTCCACTGGCTACAATCTATGTCTACTGTATTGTCCTCAAACGCAAAGACAAGAAACTCCTTGTCCCCTCCCTTGGGGTAGTGTTCATGAATGTATGGCATTATTCCTCCCAAAGTGAATACTTACGTAGAACATCTTCCGCACTAACCTTGTCGTCTTCAGACCTGAGCATGCGAGCCAAATCCCAATTCTCAAGAAGTGCATAACGCCAGTCTACCACAATTTTGTCCCCACGCCAACCGGTAATTTCAACTGGTTCAGGGTAGATGTGCTTATAAACCTTGACAAGAGCCTCCAGAGATTCCTTGTCATTGGTGGCATAGTTCATCATTTCAAAGATTGTCTTCTCACCAATCTTCATACTTGTGGCACTATTGGACCTGTAGTTATCTACATCATCCCCATAACCCACTTGGAAATAGAACCACTTCCTGCCGAATCCCCTTACTTCATTCTTAGAATTAACCTCTAGGGATCCGTAGCAATTACCATTCACGATGCCCTGTTGGGGCTTGTCTGGATTATAAGTGTACACAGGGCACCCTAGGGAATCTTTATCCACTGCAACAACAACTCTTCCTTCCTTGACACCTTCAATAATGCACCAGTCGTCAGCTTCTAGTCCGGTTACTATCTCACCATTGTGATTCTTGACGATGTAGTCTTCAATCTCTTGCTTCAGTAGGGGCTTCACAGCATCATCTCTATTTCCCTTATACTTGATGATTGTTGACCTATCTTCCCTAAATGAAGCACCCTTGCCGATAAACCCCATATACTCATCCACCTGTAGGGTAGAAATAATCTTGTTTAGGCAGGCTTTAACGGTGCCCAGGGCCTCTGCCAAGTTACCCTTGGGGGTTTGCCTAGGCTCTATAATGAAATCCTCTGGAACGGCCGGCTCTTGCCCCAGTTCCACCTTCTTCTTGTTAACCTCTCCCAGGTATCCACCATTCTTCTTTAAATGGTGTCCCCAGAATTGTGTTCTTGTGTCGAACTCTTTTGTCCAACCGTTGTGCTTGTTTGTTACTATAATGCTTTTCTTCTCTACTGCATGCCCAATACTGTAGATGAAAGCGTCATAATCAAAGACTGCTCTCTCAAACATATTACCTCCATAAAGAGAAAGGACAACTAGAAGTTATCCTAGTTGTCCTCATTTAAAGCTCTGTACTATTAGCTTTGATGTGTCTTATGGATGTCAACTGCATCCTCAAGATTGGTAAGCTCTTCTTGCTTCTTCACCAGCACCTGTTCATCGAAAGCAGCAGTGACCACCTTCTTAAACTCTGCTGGCTTAACTTCAAACTCATCCTTAGCATCTTCTGCAAGTTGCTTGATGTCTTCATCCAGCACAGCCTTCTCATGCATCAGAGCAACCCCACGTTCGATCATCTCAGAAATCTTCTTGCCGTTACCGCCACGAAGCTGATTCAAAATTTCCATTCCTACTCCTTATCAATTTTACCAAGATAAATTGCTGTCACAGTATAACTACACACACCCGACAGGGCTAGTGCATGTTTATTGCACAGATAAACTTCAGTTGTGGCTTCCAACTCTGAGTCAAACTCACGAACCCAAGTGAAGTTAGGCGACATACTGTTTGTATATTCTATACCATACTTATCTGCCATGTCAAACCTCCACCAACCTATCTCCAAGATAGCTCGCAACGATTGTATCCCCACCTCTTGAGTAGTTTTCACATGCCCATCGGTTCACTTCTTGTACTTCGGCTCGGGCCTGCTCTTCTGAAGCAAACTCTCGTATCCACACATCATGTCCCCAGCCTACCTCCGTGTATTCCACCATATACACGCGTTTACATTGGATGTAACTCATACAGCCCCCTTCATTAGAGGAGATATTTTTGAGACCTCATCTGCCTCAGATTCTTCTTCTTCTTCAGCATCGCCATCAATACGGATCAAGTGGTCCTCTCTGAACAACAAAATTGATAGTTTCAACTTTCCAAGTTCCTCAAAAGTAACAGCAGCATAGTTATCAAGAGAAACCACCCAACCGACAGAGGGTGCCTCACGGTAATGGACGCCCTGAATGACAGTCCGTTCACCAGGGGAAACACGCTCAATCACCGTACCACACTTACCCAGCAGGTCTGAGACGATTCCTGCCCTAACCCTTACACACATCACCCTACAACCAACTTCAAATTATTTTATTCATAGGAAAACTCCTTGATGTGATCTGCTAGATTAGGGTATTGCATCCATTTGACGTAGAACGCAGGTGCACCGATCACGAAATCAATGTGCTTATTTGCCCAGTCCCCGTTTACAGTCATAGCTAATACCATTCCGTTATAAGAATCCTCATAAGCTGGAAGAGTTTCAGCCGTCTTGAAAATCCAGACTTTTCGTTCAATGCTACCCATTATAAAATCCTCCTTATTCTTACCAACTCTCAGTAATGACTTTCTGACCACAACCGGGGCAATTGAATCCCTTAGCTCCGTCAGGGCCTCCCCCGTAATCTGTTCCACTCCAAAGTGTCCTTACCTCACTAGGATAGTACTTTAGCACACTACCACAGTTCTTGCAAGTGATGACCTTAGACACTGACTCGTCCTTTCCGATGACAACTGGCATGGTATCTCCTAGATTAGTTGGCACGTCTGGTAGGAATCGAACCTACGACCTATCCCTTAGGAGGGGATCGCTCTATCCACTGAGCTACAGACGTATATTTTGGCCCGGATGGCAGGACTCGAACCTGCATACTCCAATTACTCGATTAACGACGGTTTAGAAGACCGTTGAGATACACCCGGAGAAACTTAATAAGATAGTTTGGGCAGGGGTCGAACCTGCACTGATGGGTGTCTAACGACTTCCCCGATAAAGGCAGTAAGCCTTTCGCTGGATTCATTATATGTTTGCCCACTGCTCTATCTTTAAGCTACCAAACTATAAAACGTATTCTACATCAAAATTTTCGTCGTGTCAAACAATAATGTAGATAGTGTTTAGTGTTTCGATGATGCCATCTTCTTCATTGTAGTTTACAATGATACTTGTACGAATCGGATAGCCCTCAGGCCACCCACGGTGGTCTTTCTCTGCCAAGACACCTGTCGCCACTTCCTGGCCCTCGTAAGCTCGTCCAAAATATCCACTTGCAGGCCAAATCTCCACATCTGTAATCTTTACTTCAGGTTTCATAGCCTCCTCCTCTTTAATGTTTGGTTCTCCCACCTGGATTTGAACCAGGGACCAACGGATTATGAGTCCGCTGCTACTAACCGCTGAGCTATAGGAGATTTAAAATCTATTATACCACAAATTTTAGTCTAGGTCAGGAAATTGTTCAAAAAGTTCTTCAAGCTCTCGCCGAAGATACATAATCTCTTCTTCATTATCTAGGATCTCTTGCCAAATATAATCTGCACGATTTTGGGCTTCTTCTTTTGTCATACAACATCCTCAATAGCTGCCAAACCTTCTTCTATGAACATTTCCAACGAAGCTTCGCTTCCGTGACAGTCTACCATAAAATCATAGGCTTCATTATAGCTGTTAAACTCTTCTTCGTCAAGGTTGTAGTATGGACTCCACACTTTCCACATTTTGTCTCTCCTTAGTAGAGGTTTTCAGAGTACAGTGTTCCACCTTCAGCGTCATCCCCTCCTGCCCGATGAAGGATTTGACCTTCACGAACTGCGATCTGCCAAGCTTCCTGACGATCTACAAATCGGCCCCTGTTAGTGATAAAACCTTGTTCCTCGAAGTCTCCAATGATTGGGTTATAGCAACCATGTGCTGCTCTGATATTTTCATTCATGAGAGGGTCATGATGTCTAACGCCTAGGACAATGTAACCATACTGGTCTTGATTCGCTGCACACACAATACGTTCATTCATTAACCTTCTCCCCTCTTGACCACATTAAGAGCTACTACAATCCAGTGTTGGACTCCACACTCTGTGTTCCGAAAATCCGCCTCAGCAAAAGCTTCGTTCACATCCTCGTAGACATAGCTCTCCCGAACACCCCCGTTACTCCATACAAGCTGGTAGACCATCTTCTCCCTCCCGTTCAGATTCAATAAAAGAATTCTATCACAACAAAAATTAAATGTCAAAAGAAAAAGCCTCCCGAAGGAGGCTTTTCTCAGCTTACATCAAAAAGAATTTAACGCCTCACCATACTCCGCATGCCACCTTTTGTGACATAGAGAACACAACCACCTAACCTCAAGAGGCTTGTCGTAGTCGTCGTGGTGTGCTTCTACATGAAAGGTTGATCCACATCCACAAATACCTGGATTCACAAGCCTACCGGACTTGACAGCCCAGGCTACAGATTGGTGTGCAGAATACTTCTTTGGATACCTCTTTCTGTACCCCGCAAGGTATCCTGTATTCTGTCTATTTCCTCTCATTCTATCGTACTCCTGGACAGCAGGGTTTGTGGCCCTGCGTTCCTTCACGTCAGTTTTTGTACATTCCTTGCACTTATTTAGGTGTCCGTCTGCCATCCTAGGGTGTTTGTAGAATTCAGTGTAGGGCTTTTCAGCCCCACACTTAAAACACTTCTTCACGACTAAAATGGGATTGAGTCATCGTCTAAATCAGCTAGACTTGGCTCTTCCTTCTTAGGCTTTGGTGCTACCTTTGTCTTTACAGGTTTAGCCTTACCCGCCTCAGATGGCAGTTCTGGTGTCACAAACTCCTGGCTACCCTTCATTGATTTAACAACTTCCAGGCTATGTGGAACCTGATCGGACAGATAGGCTGTAATGTAGTCTGGGATACTGGACATATCCGTAGCAAGCTCAGCGGCGATTTTTACAGCTTCACCAACAGAAACTCCAACTTGATATTCAGTCATCTTACTGTCTGTTGCGGCGTACTCAATTTTGGCATTATGACTCACTTGTGAAGCATAGGTGATTGCTTCATTGAAGTCTACACCGAAACGGCGTACCAGGATGGCGGCGGTGTTTCGTGCATTACCTGCGATGAGTTCAGTTGGATCTGACTTCCTAGCGGGGGCTTGGCTACCAGCCTGAGTTGGGACTTCTTTTGAGACTTCCCGTACCAGGATCTTGTTTGGGAAGCAAGAATACTGATCCACACCCTTGTAAGGCTTTCCCTTCTGCACTTCAACGGTAACCACTGCACCCTTGGTGACGTTTTGATAGTTACCTTCCTTGTCCTTGGCCCGCAGGACTAGATCTTTACCTTCTTCCTGAACATACATACCAGCTGAAATCTTATCGTCGTCAATAACGATAGTCACTCGGTGTGTAGGAATCCATGACTTACCATCCTTGCCATAGTCCTTACGTTGATCTGCTTTAATCTCATTAAAGTAGACTGCCTTAACTGTGCCCTTAGCTAGGGTTTCTTCTTCATCTGTACGTTCATTTACGATGGTTACGATTGACATATATTAATTCTCCCAAATATAAATGGGGCACCAACCGTGCCCCGAGGTAGTTAGAAAGGACTACCCTTTCCCTTAGCCTGTAAGCTTCTTCAATAGACTTACAAGAAAGACGATAACAAGTGTTCCAACTAGGGCAGAACACACTGTAACAGACAAACCCATTACAACCCCACCTAATACAGCGGAGAGTGCCCCTGCTGCAAAGTTGGAGGTTGTGTACCCGATGGCTGAAAGAATTCCAAACCATACAGATGCGTTCATAACGACGCAGGCTAGGATCATGAACAGCCATACAATGACTGCTAGAAATGCTTTAATTTTGCTCATCTATTCTCAACCGAATAGTGCTGAAATCTTATCTGCTGCTTCCTTTGCACGATCACGCTCTTCCCCTGCGGCGACGGCTTGAGCATCCAGGTCTAGAATCTGTACCTGAATTGCATCCACACGTTGGTTCTGAGCTTGCTCCACTGCACGAAGCTTATCCACAGTCTTCGTGAAAACTGACAGAATCTTACTAACAGATTGAATCTTATTAAACATGGTTAAAATCTCCTTTATTATAAGCTACGAAGGCCTCCAAGATTAATTGCCCTCACTACATCATCTTTATAGTAAGTTTTACCATCAACTGCAATTGTATCTCTTTGTTCTTCTGTTGTGTAAGAATATGTCCTCTTCAGATGAAATTCTGCACCTGGATAGTTATCATAATCCGTACCATTAAGAAATCCTTCATAGCCATAGCTTAGAAGGCCATCACTTGAACCAAATACGTAGCCTGCTTCAGCAGTTAACAGGTGGGACCCAGTTACCCATCTGTACCCCCATTTTGAACAACAATTTTTGTGCCTCTACGAATAAGAGTGTGTCACCCCCTACCCTCGTTGATCTTCATCTTAAAAGCTTTCACAAGACCTCCTTGTATGTATGAAAGGGAATTATACATTCCCATTTCTGGTTTGTCAAGCGTTAGTGTATCTTCTTCAGATGCTTAACAGCCTCTTCAAATTGCTTTTTGTCATATACGGAGTCGCCGATCTGGATAGTTTCTCGTTTCACAGGAACTTCCTCAAGGACGTGGGTGATTTGCTCTACCAGACGAACTTCAACATACCCCCGATAATTTTCCAGATCCTCAAACCAATGGCTTGCCGTTGAACACCCTGCACGTCCCCAGTCCAAGTACCCGTCAGGTCTGCCGTAGAGGAATCCTGCGTTTAGGCTTTGGTAGGTCTTGCCAACTACCCACGAATACCCTGCGTTGAACAAGATGTCTTGAACCTTGCGGCACTCTTCTGCGTCACCGTTACCGTTGTTGATCTTAATCTTAATACCTTGCATATTTTCTCCTTAGTGAATTTCCGAGTAGCGGTATCCATATTGGGTTTCACACCCTAATTGCCTACGTAATTTGTAAGTAGTGTTTACATGATCAATTGCATCCGAGATGATTTTTGTCATCGCCCCTCGGATAGCAGGGCTATCCTTATGTACAATAATTTTCTCATCATGGAAGCTTCCTGTCAAGCTTTTTCTTCCCCACTTACGTTCTTGACCCGTTAGGATAGCATCTACCCACATGTCGAAGAAGAAAGATCCAGTACCCTGTGCCAGAGTAGAAAACCTGTCACTCTCCTTACGCAGGGAATAGCAAAATCCGTTGATAGGATTCACTAGCCACTTCTTTTCGTTTGACACAATTACAACCTGCTCTTCGGCAATAGCCTTTACAGACCAGTTAAGTTCCCAGTACGCAGTATGAAGGATCTTACCTTCTCCCTCAGACACGCCAGCGGCCTGGGCAATCTTGGCAGCCCCTGCGTTATAGACGGAAGCGTAGTTACAATTGCCGGTTAGTGTCATGAAGCCATTTTGCCTAATCACGAAGTTTCCGTTAGTCGTTGTCAAGCAAAAGACTTCAGTGGTTCTGGAAAACTCTTTTACCACTTTTTGCATTGTTACAGTACTCCTTTGCTGCTTTCTGATAGTTCCGTACCCATCTCTAAAATTAGAGAGTGTGGTTTTCCCCATCAAAAAACTAACAAGAGCTACGGCATCCGCAATGTTACCCTCATTCTGGTAAATAATCTGAGTTGCATACCTCGTACCTGTAGGTCCAGTGGCCCCGTCAGCCAACCAAAAAGCTTGAAAAAATGCCTCTCTCGCCTCAGGAGTAAGTCCCAGAATCCAGGAAGTGTAGTCTATTTCATGTTTGTTTTTCAACTCCAAACCAACGGACTCCCAGAACTTCCTAGCTTCAGGGGATGGGACATCAAACACAGAAACTCCGCTGTTGTTCTTATACTCCTTGTAAGAAAGCCCATTATCTTCCAAACAAGTCTTAACTTCAAGCCAAAACCTATTCTGAGCAATAGACATATCAACCTGCCTACGACTTCCATCAGACTTCTGAGAAGTTTTGTAGGTTAGCTTGGACACATTAAAGTTGCCGTCTGACAGAACCCATCCAACTAGGGCTGCTTGGCCGGGAGTTACCCCAGAAAAACCCTTATATCCTGGGGCAGAGACAATGATTTCACAAGATTTATTCAAATCCTCTGTAGTCCGGTACTCAACAACTTTCCTCCTTGTCCGTCCACGTCCTGTTCTACGTTCAACAACCCATCTATGGTCGGCGGTTGACTCCAGCTGAAAACTGCTGTTCCTCATCGCAAAAACTTCACTGTCAGAATACAGGACAGTATTGTCTACATGACTCCACTCCAGCATGCCTGTGGTGTTGCTGCGAGACATAACGTAATCTCCAACAACAACCTCCTTTCCAGGAAGCCAACCACGGAGTGTCAACACCTCCGTGTTGTCTGTAGGCAAACAAGTCTTACCTTTCTTACGTGCAGCCTTGACCTTGTCAGTCTTAACTCCAGCCATAAACTGATCAAACTCTTCCTGTGTGATCATCTTAGCTGTTAGAGCCATCAGAACGTGAGGATCGTAGTTGTCAGCTTGCATGGTTGCCACATACTCAGGGTCATGTGGAAGCATAAAATGGTGTTTGGTCCGATCTTCGAGGGAACTCATATCTGATCCACAAGAAATCTTGCCAGGACCTGCAACCAAACAACCCCGTACAGCCTCCCCGTAGGCCTTATCAACCCCAGGCAGATTTACAACACCAGCGTGCTTCACACGAAGAGTATTGGTGAAGCCATTAATCCTAGCACGAACCTTACCATTGATAGCAGACTCCTTAAAACCTTCCAGTACACTGATCCTGTGTTTAACCACGTTATAGGTGCTGTACAGACGAATTTCAGGTACTTCCTCTGCCAAGTCCTCTACAGACTCACAAAGCTCTCTGCCGTCCTCTCCTGCCTTAGTAACCTGTGGAATGGCACGTTCCTTGGGTTTGGATTCCTTCCAGTGAGTCCACATAAACCTTGGGCTACCCTCTGTAGGCTTGCTGGCGATCCAGAGGTTGAATGCTTCCTCATCCTTGACATATTTAAATGTCTGGGGAATCCAGCCCTTTGAAAACAACAAAGCTTTGATCTGATCGCTACTTCCTGCGTTGGGCTCCTCGTACTTCTTCAGAACCCTAAGGCAGTCTTCCTTATCGCTGTCGATAACCAGACGTGTACCAAACTCGTCCACAGTTTTCTCCTGGTAGTCCTTTAGCACAGCATCCCAGGATAGCCCAGCGGCAGATTTCTCACCATTGGCCTTAAAGGGCTTTGCAGGCTTCTTCTTATCAGAGTACTTAGGAATCTTAGGCATAACGCTTTCAAGCTCACCCTTGGCCTTTTCAAGCTTCTCGTACATGCCTTCCAAGGACTCATTCAAGAAGTCCATGTCCAAGTCCCACTCGGTCTTTTCCTGTAGCCGTGCGCAATCCATCTTAAACATTAGAAATGTCAAGATACGGTTGATAGCATTCTCTACAGAATCCCCCTTAAACTGGTCTAGGAAGATTTCTTCATCCGCAGACATACGGGTTCCGCCCACATTTCCTGCATCAATCTCAGCCTGGGCTAGGGTGTACATCTCAATCAGCCTACCCTTCAAGTCCTCCCAGAGGGCCTTGTTAATCTTAACGTCCTCTTCACAACGATGACGGTACTCTTCGTATGTCAAGTTCTTCCAGTCATCAATCTCAGGCTTCTTAATGCCGTAGTCCTCATGAAAGCTGTCCAGACCGTGAAGCTTTCGGTCTGTGTTCAGATACCAAGAGACAGCTACAGTATCGATCACCATCAACTCTGAAAGATCAAATCCAAACAACTTTTCCAAGGCTGGAATGTCGAACAAGATACCATAGTGGGCAATTACGGGCACCTGATTGTCAATGTGCCACTTGAACATCTTCTCCACACGTTCCATCCCGTCTCGCGGATCGATACTGGATACGTCATCCTTTCCTTGCATTTGAAAGGAAAGGACGTGCATCTTTGTAATTTCATCTAGAAGACCATCCCCTTCGATGTCGAAGACTGTGGCCTTATCCCAATTGAAAATTGGTTTCATACTTACTCCTTATTTCTTACTAGCTTCCCACGCAGTGAGGATGAACCTGCCAATGTTCTTTCGGTAGTAAACCAAAATACAAAAAGTTGCAAAATCCCAGAATGTCATCATGCCTCCAACTTCCTAGCTTCAACCCACTCTTCAACTGTCATGAAGTCAACTACCCAATAGCAGTCAAGCTCCCTTGTTGTGCAAAGTAGACCGTGGAATTTGAACCTACCCAAATTCTCTTTCCTGCCAGATTCAACAGCATTATTCCAAGACTCTTTTGCTGCCTCTACACTATCACACTTCAGCGTGTAATAATGGGTGTAGTATCCTTCATATGGAGTGTCTTCTTCAATCTGCATAATCACAATCATAATTATCTCCTTAGACAGTGCTTTCTACAAGCTTGATAATACCACACTTTTTACATCTCATCTTGTTGATGATGTAAGGCCTTCGATAGCGGACGTATGTACCAGAGACATAGCCGTCTGATTTCCACTTATGTATGTGGCCTGTAAACAACAAACTCCATATCCAACTGATCATTGTCCCTCCTTAAACGTAAATGGGGTACTCCCCTAAGAGAATACCCCATTCTATCACACCTACTACCTTATTACAACTCTTCAGACCAACAACTTACCAGATTCCAAAAGGCATCCATTCTCCACTCTTCTTGTTGCTCCTCAGTTAGAGACTCCCAAACCTCTCGCTCTACTTTAAACTCATCGTAAACTTTTGACCCAACCATTTTGGTTGATGCATAGACTCTAATAGTAATCATATCGCTCATATCTACTCCTTATAGTTCCAAGGCATTAGGGTTATCCTTTAGCCATTCTTCAAAATTGATAAGCTGTGCTGTCTTGAAGTCATAGTACACCTTATCAGCCACTCCAGTTGATGAATAATGCCGATTCTTGTGGATTGTAACAACCGTCACGTTCTTCAAGATATCATTGGGATTCAGCTTATCACGCTCCAACGAGATGGTTTGTGCGGCAGACTTCATAATGGTTGATGTGCCAATGATGTCCTCTTCCACCAAATTACCCTCCTTAGTTTGGCTCTTCTTGGTGTGGCAAACCAGCACCAGAGAAACCTGAGGATACTCCTTAAGAAGCTTCTTGATCCAAGCTACAAACTCTTCCTGAGAATTTAAATCCATACCAGCCATAAGGTCTGAGAATGGGTCAACAATCAGAATTGTAACACCACACTGAATAATCATTTCAAGGATCTTCTCCTTGACAGTTTCCAAATCACCGCCACGGTCATCAAACACAAAAAACCTATCTGTGCCATCTTCTGTCTTGGTTAAGTAGTCAATCTTGGCTTTAACGTCAGGCTGCTTTAGATAGGCTACACGCTCTTGAGCATTTGCCATCCGAATCAGTTTAACACCTAAATAGTTAGAAAACAAGTTTGTTGAGTACTTGTCCACTGTAGCTTCTAGGGACAGAACACCAACCACTTCCTCAGGCTCAAAAAGCGCCCAGTTGATCGTAAAGGCATCTACGAAGCTACTCTTACCTACAGAGGTCTTTGCAAAGATTACAGAGATTTCTCCCTTGACCAAACCCTCTCCACCAAACATCTCCCTAGACTTTGGCAGGAATGGTGGTAAAGATAGCTGCTTCAACTCTGCATAGTTCAATGCTGCTTCGTACAAACTGCCAGACCCGTGAACACCGGCTGGAGTCCACGTACCAGCACCGAAAAAGTCTGAGACAAATTCGGAATCCTTTTTAAGTTCAAGGTACTTGTTAGGATCCTTATACCGCATCTTCATGATCTTGACCTTGCCCCGTGGCAGTACCCTGGCAATCTTCTCAGCTGAAGCCTTCCCCACTGTGTCGTTATCCATGCAAATGATAACTTGCTTAAACTGATTAAACCATTGATAGTTTGCCTGAATCTGCTTAACAGCACCTGACTCGCCAATAGTGGCAGATACTACAGCTGGAGGATCAAACTTCGATGTCTTCTGATTATCCTTTAGGATCTGATAGGCTGCTAAAACATCGTGCTCCCCTCCAACAATGAGACAAAAGCCTGTCTGCGTCTGAAACCTTACCTGACCAAATAGCTCACAGTCTTTCCCTGTGTCACCCCAGGGGCCAGAAAAATCCTTTGGATGCTTTCGTACCTTATACCCTGCTGGCTTGTACTCCATTGTAGTGGGGTACAGTGTCTCCACTACCTCGCCCGTCTCTTCGCTATACCGGTAGCGAACTCCGTAAAACTCTGAGACATCCTTCCTAATACCACGATAACCCTTCGGATCATTTCCCGTACTTTTGAAAATGATCTTCCTCACCTCGTCATTGAATTCTTTACCCACTGTCACATACTCCTTTTCTTCAACATACCCGTTCTCTTCCTTCCACTCTTCGGAAGCAATTGTGTACTCACAAGAAAAACAATGAGCGCCTCTAGGACGCCCATCATTATCTAGCCCGTACACCTGTAAGTTATCTCCACTCCTATCCTTCCCCTTACTGACACAACGAGGGCATGCAACCTTACCCTCTAGGGCTAAGTCAATACTTAGGCCCATACGCTCTACAATATACGACATACCTCTCCTTACAACTTATGTTTGTAACTCCATCAACCAAGCCTCTATGTAAGCAGGAACCGCTAGTGGGTCTGACATAGCTTCAGCCCAAAAATGCTCCAGACTGCTTGAAACCTGTGGCTCTGGAAATGAGTCACGACAATCCGCCAAAGCCTCGATGTATGGGTCAAGAAATTCCTTCATAAGGATTTCTTCGAGGAAAGGGGTTAGCTCCTCAGCTAAGGCGCTCGCCCCAAGGCTATTGTCCCCATCAACCTCCCGGATCTTCTGCGCCAAAGCCAGAATGAATTTTACATTCATTACAACGTTCCTCCTAGAAATATTTTAGTAGAGACTCCATATGACACATGATGTTTGTAGCCCCGACCGGGTTCTGACTGTGCACAGTGTAGCTGAAATTTTCAGGAAATTCAACCCTACCTTGTATCAACTCCTCTTCTAGCCACCTGAGAAATACCATGGAGGTGTCAGCCCCACCCAAGTCATGGTCAAAGGCAATCTCCTTCGGCATTCCGAAGTTACTTACAAAATGAACAGCATCGAAACTGCTTCGTGCTACTAGCCAATCTGGTGTTGTAGGGTAACGTTCGTCATCAAGAAACATTTTGTAACTCATTCCTAACTCCTCTTATTCGCTGCACCACGAATAGCCTGACCAATATCTATATCGCCTCCCGGCCCGGCGTCGTAGATGCAACCGTCCCATTGCTTGGCGATTTCTTCGATGACGTCTACCTCGCTGGCCTGGGGTGCGGCGTCCACCAGCCAACGAACCTCCCAAGTTCCCAGCTCGTTACGGTTGGGCGACGTAACAGCCCTGGCATGGCCAACCGTGGCGGGGAACCATTCGGAAAAATCGGAGTAAAACTGCTTTCCGTTGTCGCCACTCCCGAGATGCCGGCGATTGCGGAGCATGGCGGCCACCGCCTCCCCCGCTACAGGGGCGCTTGCCAGGGCGGCGTCATGGTCGCGCATCAGGCGAGTGATGGTATAGAGCCGTCCGCCGATGCGCTCGCAGAGTCCGGCCTTGATCGTCAGCGCCGGGAATTTATCCTTGAGCCAATCGACCGCCGACACCTTGACGGCGACATACCCGCACGGGTCTACGGCCGCCAGCTCATCGGCTACAGGGGCGCCATCTGGGTGTGCGTCAAAGTTCAGCGCGCCGCCGCGAACGTAATCCACGGCCTCCCTGGTTTTCCCGGCTACAGGTGCGCTTGCCAGCGAGGCGCGGCCCATGCTGTCGCCGAGCGGGTGCGTTTGGGAATAGATCACCGTGGTGGTGCCGTCATTATGCGGCTGCATAATGCAGATGGTTGCTTCTTGCCCGGTAGTGCTTACGCCGATACAGATTTCGGCTACAGGCTCGCCCGCCTGTTCGGTTCTGTTCTGGTTAGTCATTTAACCTCCTTATTAATAGCTGACAGAAGCAACTATCTCTTTATTGTAACTCAATGATACAAAGGCTCCATAGCTCCAACCAGACCCTGACCCCGCACTCAGGTCATACCCTAAGATCAAGCCTTTGCTATCACCTAGATCAAAGATGAAGTTTACCACACATCTATCACTACAATCACTGGAATAGTCATACTGAATGACTTTAACCAACACAGCTTCATCAGACCCATCTAGATGATAAATCTCATCTGTTATTTCACAGTCTGCCCAACCGCAACAATCCCCCTGATCGTCTTGAACACTCAAGGATTCAACTACTTCTGCATAAGTCTTTCCATACAGATGCGTCATAACTTCAGTTGCTTCCATATCTTTCTCCTTTGTTTGACTGAGGCCTCCATCTTAGCCCAGATTTTTCTGGTTGTCAAGTCTCATTGACGTTGCATGTTTCTGTGGTACAATGGGAGTTCATCTTTTATAAGGAGAAACAATGACTAAAATCATCATTGCCAATGCACCAGCAGACGCAGGCAAGGACGAGGCAATCGCCTACTTCAAGCGCAAGTATGGCACCCACTCTTTCAGCTTCAAGACTGAGCTAATAGCCCTCACCCTGAAGCTGTATTGCATTTCAGAGGCTCTATGGAACTCTTGGTACACTCGCGAAGGCAAGGAGCTACCCAGGGCTGAGCTAGGTGGTGTATCTTGCAGACAAGCCCTAATTCGAGTCTCAGAGATGATCGTTAAGCCCAATTTCGGCAAAGATTACTTTGGACGAGCGGAAGCTGTCAAGCTGAAGGCCTTAGCTGACCAGGGATCAATTGTTGCAGCTTGCAGCGATGGTGGGTTCAACGAAGAGCTTGGTCCTCTGATCAGTACATTTGGTTCTGAGAACATCTATATTCTACGTATTCACCGTCCAGGCAGAGACTTCACCGGAGACAGTAGGAACTGGATTGATCATCCAGATATCCCCATTTACAACTACTTCAATGTGAAAAATCAGGGAAGTCTGGATCTATTTTGGACTGAACTGGACACCTTCTGGGGATACCAGATGATTTCCTACAAGTAAAGAAAAGCCCCGCACCTATCTCTAGGCCGGGGCTTATTATTTGGGGCTTTGGTTAACCCTCTTATTTAGGGAGCTTATTTGCTCCTCTTGTTTTTGTACTGTAGCTTCTAGCCTCTTTATTCTTTCTTCAAGGAAGTCTATTCTACTTGATGTAGAGGCTTGGTATTCATCCTGTGATTGTGCCACACGGTTCACTCTGGACTCAAGGTAGTTTATCCAGTTTCCAGCCTTCGTACTCATCCGCTCCTCTATTACCAGATACTCCCTATTTAATCTAAGAATATCACTTTGGTAGTCGGAGGCCCGGAATAAAAATATACCTAGGAAGAGGAATCCAATTATGACGGCAACGATCAAGGCTCCTCTTCCAAAAGTCATTTATTTACCTTTTGATGTCAAGTGTGGTATCAGAAGGTCAATCCTAGCAAGAATGTCAGACTTCATAGTATCTTGTCTATTTATGATGTCGGACCTAGAAGACTCTGTCCTTGCGATTAGGTCAGTCTTTGTGCCTTCAATCTGAAATCTCATGTTATTGATTTCTTCCCTGAACTCTGCACGAGATACTTTGTCCTGGTATAGGTAGGATATCTTCTCTTCTTGAGCTTGCTGCCTATCTTTGATGTCTTTCCACCCGAAATACCCAAACATGACCAAGAAAGCAAGAGCATATCCCAGCAGGTTTAGGAGGATCCTATCCCACTTACTATCCTTAGGCCTGACTTCATCTTGCATTATCTTCACCTTCAACCAACTCAGTATTTTCGTCAGATACTTTCCTATTGTAAGTACGAATCCCATTTAAAACCTCTGCGTATTTACCTGCACAAGAAGTATTTTTGACATACCCCCTTTTCAATGATGTAACTGTCTTGCCTGGACCCACCACTTCACAAGGATCCCTCATGAGATGTTCAGGGATTGTCACAGGTTTTTCCACGTATCTGATCACAGTGCCGCTGTAGCACCCTGACAACATCAGCAGGAAGAACATCAGACTGATCATCTTTAGCATCACTAGCTCCTAAGTTTTTTGGCAGGTTTTCCAACTCCGCCATAGTTTCTCTTTCAGTCTGCTCTTTCTTACTCAAACCCTCTTGCTGTTCTTTAGAGGCTACATTAGTAGCAAACCACATCATTTTTAATGTGGCTACCCTGCTGTTGAGGATGGAGTTTTCTTGGGAAAGTTCTGACACTCTGCTCTTAAAACTAACTATGTCCCTGTCTTGCCTTAGATTGGCAACATACAGAACTAGGCTAAGTAAACTCAGAGACACTATCAGTGATAGAAGAATATTTCTCACGGCTACAGTCATTTCTTCTCCGCAGTTTCTTTAACCAAGTTAACAATCTCTGTATATGTCATCCTCACATCTTGGGGAACATTGCCTAGACACATTTGTCTTTCCTCCTCCCTTCTCTTCACAAGGCCCCCAAGCTTCTTCTTTTTGGCATAAACCCAATCAGAAAGTCGATCACATGCAAGATCATGCTCCCCCCTGTTAAGATCTTTAAGGAGGGTAGATGAAGAGAAATTGCCAACCCCAACGTTATAGACAAAAGAAATCAAAGCTGCTTTCTGGTAGTCACTTTTGTAGTCTATCTTCACCAGCCTGTCGATTTCTCTCTCAAGCTTAACTACAGTCTTCAGAAGCATCTCTGTGCATTCTTGCTCTGAGAAAGGTGGCATCCCTATTCTGATAGTTCTTTCATATAAGTCTTTTCCAGTCTGACCATAGCAAACTGTAGGAATGCCTACAGCATCTAAATATGCTATGTGCATTCCTTGTTTGTTTTTAACAGACCCTTCGTGAGGTTCAATAAGACTCCCCACGGAGAGAGCTCCACCAATACTTATGGTGCCCGCAGCAAGCCATTTGGCTAAAGTTGATTTATCCATGGGTATCTCCATTAGAAAGAAGCCTGTAGGCTTCTATATTTATCCTGGAAGTATTAGTTTTGGAAGCTCTGCCAAGAGTTCATCGTCCGTTGGGACAGCACGCTGCCCGGATTCGACTTCCCCCAAAATTTCATAGCACTTCTCCCACACTAAACTCCTCCAAGCACGAAATGCCTGACCTTCTTTTTGAAATTTTGGCACTGATGGTTCTTCTGCGTAAGTGATAGCATTTGCTATACTGTCATAACGCAGACAACGAGCAGCGTTGTCCATGTGTGACTGAACCAGTGAAACCTTGTACTCTTGTATCTGTTCCGCAGTTAGTGGTGGGGGGTCAGCCAGAATTGGACTTCCACTATCGTCAGACGTTATGATACCACCTGATTCTTGTCCTTGCATCAGACTTGCATAGTTAGATTCTGATATCTCTACAGCATCCTCTGGGATAATATTTCCGTGGATTTCTTCGGTGTAGAATCCGTTTTCGCTTGCAGAAAAATAAATTTTCATGATTTAGTCTCAATCTCCAATAACAAGATAATTTAGCGTGACGCCCCCCGATGGGGACGTTCCCAGAGAACAGCCCGTTTTCCCCACAAATCCGTTTGTCGTTACAAATGACAGCCCTGAGGCAGAAGCCACCAATACCCGAGGTGCATTCGGGAATGCAATAGGGAAAGTGTGTGTGCTGTACCCCGATGTGGCAGAAATCCCCTGACCCCATTGGAGGATCAACCCACCGGGGAGTTTTTGGTAGCCGCTTGCCCCAAGCAATTGGTTGGACCCCTTGAACGCATCCGACAACTTCTTCGGGGTGATGGCAGTGGCGTCGTCAGTTAGACTCTGAGCTTGTGAAGTTGTAGCAAGTTTGATCAACCCTTTCGCAGAGGTACTTGCGTCCCCCAAAAGAATTTCCCAGTAAGTGGGATTGGTATCTGGTTGCTGATTTATGTTTCCTAATATGCATTTATAAATCTCACCATTGTGTTGTACAAAACTCTTACCAGAGAAGTATTCCGTAGCTGCATCCCACTCTGGGATACCATGTTGAAACATGTACCCAATTCCACTATCGACCCTAAATTGCCACCAATTTTGCCATTGATGTGGGGGAATTTCTGGTGTCCACCCAATTTGAATCTTAGATTCTGAAGGGGCTATTGAAGCACCACCAGACGCCCACAGATTTGTCATGTCAGGCTTAAGAATTTCTGCCATTGTATTTCCTTTACTCGTTTAAAATAATGTTGCGTAAAAACCGCCAACAGAGGGGTTGCCAACCGAGCCGTAGCCATTTCCAGATGGAACTCCTGCATATGAAAAGTGATTGTCAACATTGAACTCACCAAATTCGTACCTAACCCCAATTGTCTTAGGGATGAAGTAGGATCTAAAACCTTTGGTAGTAACGTACTGAAGAAGAGTTTTTTCAAACTGGTTTAAGTCATTGCTGACCAAAATAACAGCATAAGCATTTTGACTGTAAGAGATGTTAACCACCTCAGCACCAAAAACAAACTTAATGAATTCAATCACTTCATCTGGTGTGGACCTAGTGATATTCTTTAGAATCTTTGCCTTGATGAATAGCCTGTATTGCTCGTCACTTAGGGTTACATTGCCAGATAATGGTTTATTATAATCCCAGTAGTATCCACCTGAAGAGCCTACGGATAAATCTCCATAACTGTTAGAGGCAGGATTACCCTCATATCCAAAGAATGGTATCAAGTCTGAGTCAATCAGTGTCCTGTCTTGACCTACAATTCTACCTATGATGTCAAGCTGTGCACCAACCGCTGTATCAATGCTTCTCTCTTGCATCAGCTGTCTTAGGACTTCTTGAATCTCTAAGGAGGGTTGGGTTAGAAGCTGTAAATACTTATCGAAAACAGGGGACTCTTCAAATGCAAACGTCACCATATCCCTAGCCTGCGCTAGATAGTCTTTAATCTCGAATGGTATAATCATTTACACCACCGTAATTACTATGTCCGACGCCATGATAGAAGCAATACCGTTGTAAGGAATTGGTATATTTGCCGTACCTGTTGGCGACGGGGAAGTTCCGATAAACAGACTATTAACCTGATGACCTGGAACTGAGTTGATTGGAGTGTACAGTCTACTGTAGACAACCTCGTCCCCAATTTCAAAATTATTCTGGAAATATGTAATAAGGCTAGATCTGATCAAGTCAGCACCATTAGCAGGGAATTGTCCAGTCTCTGCCTTTAGTTCCATAGTGATGTAAGTTTGGACACTAACAGGCCTCTCAAACTTAACATCTCGGGCTATTCCCTGTGCGTCTATGATTTGGGCTGAAGTGTTACCTAAGGCCCCGATGCCCGTTGGAATGTTTTTCCAGATTGCTTCTGCGATTTCATTAGGATTACCTCCCAGTACCACCACCTTAAAACTATGAGGAGTTAGATCAAAAACAGGATCATAAACATCTGTATCATTCTCAAACACTCCGCAGTTCACAACACCATCAACATCAAGGACAGCTGAGTAGAGCGAATCTGTGATATTCTGTGCCCTGATGAACTTACTATCCCTAAACCTGGATCTAAGCTCTTCATCAGATTCAGTGTCCTTACCCTCTACTGCATCAAATGGGTTATTTACGCTATCCCAACCTAGAATTGGAGTGGCGATGCTATTGATTGTATTGGCAGATTGAGGAATTCTACCTGTCACCGTATTTACAACCTCAGTCCTATTCCTGATCTTCCTGACAACTGTGCTTGAGGAGATGGTATTAAACGAGATGTAGTCAAATACGTTGGTTGACACTACCCTCAGATTTGATCCCTCTCTTGACCCTTGTAGCCATGAGTAAAGTCCCACCTCTGATAGAAGATTATCAACTACTGTAGTAGTTGTGTCTGACGGTCCAGCTGTATACTGAATAACTACAGATGACGATCCTAAGGTTAAGTTAAATCCGTATGTAGTTCCGTCAGTGACAGTTGGGATCGAAATCTCGAATCCATTACATTGTCCCTTTGTTAGAGACACTGGGATGGCTACGTTATAAAGATTGTTGTCTGTACTCCTAACTTGAGCCGTGTTAGGAATTAAAGTATTCTCGTCTCCCCACACCAAGACTGTGGCCTGTGTAGCGGAGGCTGAGTTTCTTGTCAGCCCGCCATACATAACCAAGTTATCTAAGGCGATACCTGAAGCTGCGTTAGGGTCAAACGCCCAATAAATCTGTAAGATAGCTTCCCAAAGATCTGAATACCCTGGAGACACTAGGCCAATTAGCCTGCCAATAGTTGAACTGTCCCCTACGTCTACATTATCTCCTGGTGGGACTAAATCTTGAAAGATAGGTACAGCATCTGTCTTCAGGTCTGTAATTACTTCTCCAAGTCGTTTAATCTCTAGACCAGCTTCTGTCATTCCTGCCATAATCTATCCTTTAAATTGTGATTACTTGTGACTCTTCTCCACTCTCAATCATAACTCTGAATGAGCATGTGTATGTACGGGATAAATTGTCCAAAGTGGATTTAAATTCTGTAATCTGTCTAACACCGGTTTCAGCAAGGATTTGATCCTGTAATATCATATCCACCCTGCTCTTTGGTACTTTATGCCCTAGAATCTCTTCTAGCCATGGGATTCCGTACTCTACGTTTAAAAACCATTCCCCTAGGAATGTTCGTAGACGTATATATAACCTCTGGGTTACGACATCAATTAAATCTCCGGTAGTAGGACATTCCCCATTAATAAAAATCAGGTCATGTACACTACCGTCCCTATTCATCAATAGGTCCATAACTTCTCCTTAAACCTGTGGTCCATTTGTGATAGATCCAGTTTCTTGGTGCCTGTGTCCTTCCATTGGAATGCTATTTAGGATGAAGCTTCCATTCATTCTGAAGTTTCCGTTAGACACGTTAGAGCCACCTGCCTCAACATCAACTTGATAATTTCCTGTGGTAAGTTTGTAGTTTGTGCATGTTATTTCATAATCCATGGCACTGTAGCTCACCTTCTTGGTAGCCACCACCTGTGAATTTTCACAATTAACTTCCACTGTTTGTCCAGGGGCATTTATCTGTAAGCCTCCACCTGCTTTTAATCTGACTTCAACCTCTACCCCTGTCCCTAGGTTGTGGACAAGAACAACATCGTTAGGGTCATGACTTAATGTATGTCTATCTGGCCTGTTAGGTGACTGACTGAAAGGAAAAACACCAGGGATAGCCATGCAGTCCCTGGCATCAAATTTTCGCCTATCTGTTGGTGTTACTGGGTACCCATTCCCTGACTTCCAACTGTCTAAACCTCTCATAGAGAAGATGAGGAATACAGGATCCCCAGTTTGAATTGGTATGGATAGCCCACCCTGCTTCGTCTGTGGCTGATGGAAGGGTACATTAATGGACACTGGCCTCTCAGTCACCTCCATCAAATCCTTAGTTACCATATTCAAGCTAGGTTGCACAACAATCCTGTTTTCACCTAAGTGTGAAACTGAAACTACAATTCCAGGAATCGATGTATAAATTCCACCCATAAGGTAGTCGAACTGTGCATTCAAGACTTCTTGCAGTCCTGGCTCTCTCTGAGACATTATTCCACCCTCTCTGTACAAGTTAGCAGGGAGTACCAGTTGTTACCCCTATACTCTCCCTCGTGTATTACCTCATCAACCTTGTAGTACCCCGTAAGGTCCTCAAAATCAAGATAGATTACACTACCTGCCACAACAGAAGCATTTAGGAGCATTTTAAATTTTATAGCATTCTTCTTAGGCTCTTTCTTTGTCTTCCTTCCTTGAGCCTGTCTACGTAACCTCTTAGCTTCTTCGTTGACATATTCTGGTCTATCAATAAGTCCAGACTGCTGACCTATTGACAGTACAAACTCATTATTGTTTGAGAAAGTTCCGTCAGAGTCTGATACATACAGAACCCCACCGTCTATCTGCCACTCTATGTCATAGTCGTTACTAAGACGATCTAACACCTGTCTTGGAGTTCCTGATACAGGATACCCATTTGGAAGCAGAGTGTTTACACCACTACCCCCCATCTCCTGTCTTGTCACTTCAGGCATATCTTTTATGACACGCCTGACGACAGAACCAACGGTACTACCAGCTGGAACAAAAGCCGATAAAACCTTACTGTTCATCTCTGTATATAGCTCATCAAGTTGGAGTTTGGTCACTAAATCAGTGCCCTGCCTTCTAGTCAAAAAGCTATCCAATTTTGATGTAGTTATATTTGTGACTTGTCCCTGGAAGAGTGGAAGAATTTCTGTATCAACGTATCCAACTGATAGGGATACTTGGACATAGTCCTCTTCCAGTCTTTTCCTTCTGTCCTCTGACAGGTTATAAATTTCAACATAAGCTGTATTTTTCTTATCTTTGTTGCTGCTGGATTTCTCTACTTTGAATTTAATCTGTAGGTTGTTTATTTCAACAGCGTCTTCGGCTGTGCCTACGATTAGAGAGTAAACCCTTCCTCTCTGGTAGGGTGACGCCATAACTTAATCCTCATAAAAATAATACAGTTTGTAGTACTCATTCAGTTCGTATGGATTGATTACTGTTTCATTGTCTAGAGGGCCTATTGGTTCTAACCAAAACGTCCCAGATAAGTCCTCTATATCGTAGTCTAAAAACAGTGGGAAATCTGGAACCAGACAAGCGCCCAGGACTATGGGGTCGTTATTTGCATACCTAAGGTCAATAGACCACTGTTGAACCCTCTCCACGTAGTAGAATCTTAGTTTATAAGACACTCTCTCCAAGGCTATAGAATACTCGTAGTCTGGATTCTGATATAGAGGTAGGTTAACGTAATGTAGTGCCATAGGTTATCTCCTTGCCTGTTCAAGCTCACCTTGAACTGATGTCCTGTCGTTAGGAGGATTTTTAACATCATCCACAGTCCCAGGTTTGTTACCCATCTGTGTCTTCTCAGAAGCTCCCCTCTCTGTGGATGTGTTCTTCTGAGGCTTAGGTGCTTCAGCCTTCTCCAGAGTTACAAAGTTGACATGTTCCAGTGTCATAGATACGAATAGTGCATCTCCAGACTCCTCGTCTTCGTCCAACTTAATAGATGTTACAACGAGATTTGGGATAGGCTTAACAGGGGTGAAACCTTGCATCTCATATAGAGTTGCTGTTGTCATCCTGTTTTCCCATTTCTTTCTCTTCTCGTTATAGGCCAGACCACTCATAAGGAGTTCAAAGAAATTCTCAAAACTCATCTTATAGTTCATTCTCTCGGAGTCATCTAGCCTAACTGTAGGTTTGACTTGCCCAAAGAATTGATCTAACACACCGGGTAGAAACTTTCTAAGACCGCTGGTATCCTCTACAGAAACTGGAAGAGGCTCTTCACTATTATTCATGACCTCTTGGTCATCAATCTTAATCATACTTGGGATGTTTGAGATATCTACACTTGATATCACCCCAGATATTGAATACTTAGGATTAGATGAGATATAGTGGTCTGATATAGAAGCCCCTGCCTCCAGGGGGTGTTCTGTAACCCTACCACTAAAATCCTTGCTGTACTTAGTAACTGCGTCAAAATAGATAGCACCTGATAGCACAGCTGGGTCTGTAGAACTTCCAAACTTAATTGCTAAAGACATATAAACTCCTTACTGCGCTGTCATAGGAAAGTTGGATAGTAACCCTTGTGTAACTCTCCTGTCGTTTTCCTCTATTCTGGCTTTAACCTCTTGGGCTACAGCCTCTGCATCTGTACGAGCCTCCACTACCGCATTAACTTGCAATGGATCCTGGATAACTCTAACAGTAACTGTACTGTCTGATGGTCCTGACATTATGGAAGGTGTGTTTGATGGAACATTACCAACAATCCCTGAAGACCGGTCTTTATTTAGAATGTCCCAGAGGGCACCCATAGAGAAGTTTCCGGAGTTCACAAGATCCTTTGTCTCTTGATAACCTTGTGATAACATCCCACCGAAGCTTGCTGAGGCAGACTGATCTGGAGGGGCACTTGGGGCAGAATATTTACTGTCCCAATCCATCATATACCCTTCTCTTACCTTTCTGACATCCCTCTCATCGTAGTCCATGCCAGAAGCTGCCAGTTCCCTCCTAGCAACTCCGTCGTAGTATCTTTCTACGTCCTGCCTCTTGAGTTCGTGTTGGATACCTGAAAACCCACCAGTTGTATAGGCATCCAGTACCCTGATAAGATTTTTAACGGCATTCGCAACCATACCCACTAGATCCCCTACAGCACCCATCAGAGTGCTAAGACCTGTCATATCCCCAGTCATGCTATCTATCATACTCTTGAATGAAGATGCAATTGTGGAGAACATTTCACGAATATCTGCCAAGGATTGGTCTGCGCTGTCCCCGAAGATAGCCTTCATGAAGTTATCACCTCTGGCTGTCCCGTTAAACCAATCCATAATCTCACCCGGAGCAAGGAGGGCAGCGTTGAAGTAGTGGACCATACTCTTGAATATCCCACCTAGCTTCTCAGCCATTGGGATGGAATCTCCAATGACCTGATTCCAGGTTTTATAGAAGCCAGCTAGAGCTTGAGTACCACCTGATCCTAGAAACTTCTTAAGCCAGTCCTCCTGGCTTTTCTGAGCCTTTCCTTGCCAGAATGTGATTGTTTTAAAATACTGCTCCATGAATGGCTGGGCATTAGCCCTCATAGCCTTGAACAATAGTGGAAGATGCTTGTTGGGGTCTAACTCCCCCTTCTCCATCATCTTGTTCAGTGCCTTCACGTCTCCACCTGTGACAGCCTCAGCCATCATACGTACAACAGGGGGTAGGTGTTCAGCAGCCTGACCCCGCAGTTCTTCAGCCATAATTTGTTGTTTACCCGATTTATTCAGGAATGGTCGTTAATCACTCCCCGCGTCATTACACGCAGCTTCAAGTTTCCTTGAAGTCTTGACTATATCTTATCCATCAGCCTAGCTGTTACGGACTCTCCCACTTCCACCCACTTGGGTGTACTCCCCGAAGGGATAGTCGATGAGGGTTATTCAAAACTTATAATGTTGGCTTATGTCTAGCCATTTTCTTCTAGTGTATATAGAATAAGCCTGATGCCTGGAGATATTAAACTTAATCTCCGCAGACTTTCTAGAACCACCATTCTGGTAGAACCTACAGATTTCATGGACCAGTTCATTGGTCATTTTTGCCTGTCCGTTTCTTTCCCCTGGGCTGTTGGACACAAGCTTATCTTTAAAGGCTTGTTTTGTATTATCGTCCAAACTTCCCCAGTACAGGTTTGTGTAGTGGTTATTCAACACATTATTATCTTTGTGACACACTAGAACTTTACCCCAATGCTCTCTGGAACACTTATCAACAAGCCCCTCACTTGGAGGGTCTAGATAGAGTTCAGCTACAGTTCTGTGAACTGGCAGTATGTGTCTTACTCGGTTTACCATTACCTCAACTCGAAGATATCCGCTTCGATGTAAGTGGGTAGACCTCTGTTCGCCCTTAGCATTGAACATAATTCCGTCCTCTGCGACATACAAGGGCAAATCTTTATATTGTCTTACTTTAGTTTTGAATCTTCCCTGCTGATTGTCCATTTCAGAATCCTCCTAAAAGGATTCATTATACCACAACTTTTCAAACATTCAAGCTTGTCTGTTAAGACTACTTTGTAGTGTGTGATCTTTAGGAGTTTCCAGCATTTCAAGAGATATTGCCTTACAAGTTTCCCTGTAAGCGATCTTTATTACAAAATCATTTGGGTGAAGGCTTTAATTGTTCCCTTCATAGACTCAGTACCAAGCCCCATCACTGAACCAAATTCCATAAGAGATGCAAATCCCTCTTGGAGGTGAGGTTCTAGTTCCGTCCCCTTAGCTCCTGAGAGCATCTGAGAGAAGAACGGGGTCATTGATTCTGTTGTCCTTCCTAGCCTATCTCCGAGGTCATTAAGAAACTTCTTGTATCTCTCTGACTCTCCGGCAGAGCCTAGGGCACCAATGGACACGTCCATCATCATGTCCTGGTTTTGCAATACTGCGGCCCTGTTAGAAAGGGCATTCAAACCAAAAGAACCTGCAACAAATGGTAGTGAGAATGCGCCATACCTCATAAAGGCACCAACCCCTCCCCCTACCATCATAGGGTTGTGGAATGGGCTTGTAGGCCTGCTAGTAGGGTTACGGCTTGGTCCTGTTTGCCTACCCCCCGAAGACCCTGGCTGGCTTCTTGGAGCCACTACGTTAGGTCTAATCCTTGGGGAGACAGTAATACCGCTAATCGCACTTCTAATTTGTGCCCTCATGTGATTTAAACTCTGAGGAGACAGTGTTGCGTTTATTTTAAATGTAGACGAGGATTTATTAAATAAAGATCTAATATTTCCAAGCAAGGCCTTGTTGTTCAAATTTAACTTCAGATTTATCTGAGAGTTCTTTGTTATATTAGCTTGAAACCTTCTGACTTGGTTTTCTACAGACCTTAGATATCTAGAAACTTGAGATAAAGATGACTTATCTATCCTTACACCAACGTTGGCATAATAGCTACTAATTGCAGTCATAACTTATTCCTTAATTATTGTTGTGCAGGGTTCTTGGATAAATCTTCTCTGATAGTTTCCCTTACATCCAACATCTCCAAGATATCCAGAACTGTCCGTATTGAATACTGGTCAGTCCTGATCTTGTGAAGAGTTTCAATTGGATCACTAGAGGCCATACAAATCTTCATGATTCTCCAATCACCCTGAAACTCTTTTAGCATCTTTTTGTATTCGGCCGTAGTTTTCTTACTGCCTTGCGATACGTCTGGTTTTAAGTCTCTGACGTATCGCCCTGAACGTTTGGGTCTTCAACACCAAAGTTAAACTTAACGATGGCTTGGAACAGTTCGATAGCCTCGTGAAACTTACGACTAAACATCTGCTCATACTTCTCAACCGTAACAGGCATATTATTGACTGTAACACTACCTACGATCAGCTTACGGATGAATAGTGGATCAGGGATGCCCTCATCCCCAACTTCCCGGAGGACCTTCATAGTTTCAAACCCAGCTGAAGTTCCTAGCGCAGTGATGATATAAGTATTCTGACCAATATCCACTGTATGCTGTTCTTTAATTGCGACTGTCATTTATTTCTCCTTAAAATATTGAGTCAAAGATACTCTCGATCCCGACTGATTCGGACTGAGTGATTACTGATGTCATACACTGCAAAGTCCACACTCTTGTTGACATGTCTGAAGAATATGATCTTACAGCCTGTCCCTCTATAAATGCATCAGGTGTGTTAAACACTTCCATTCCTGACACATCCTTGATTGATACAATGATCCTGCCTGTCCCCAGGATTTCATCCTGTTCAACTATCTCACTTAGCACAACATTAGTTATGCTGGTGGTAGGAACTGTTATCGTTATCTCTGCTGCTGTGTTCTGGGTCCTAATTCTTGTGTTCTTTCCTCTGATCCCCCTAACCATCTTGAAGCTTGGTTGTAGCCTCTTAACCTCAATACTGTCCCAGTTTGTAAGGACATATCCACCAAAGGTTAGAGTGACATCATTAGGTGAGTAGCTTCTCACACTCATAGTACACCCCCTAAAAGACCAGCACCGACACCAAGAACATCCTCAACAATTGAGCTTTCGTCATAATTACCGCCCACATTATTTGTGGCACCTGCGCAGACAATCTCCCACGTCCGCCCCTCCACACCACTTGAAAATGTGGACTCTGGAACACTGCTTATCCAGGCTTCAGCAGCAAACATTACACTGCTGCCCCTCTTATCTTTCATAATAAATGGAAATTTAGCCCTCCCATTTGTGAGTCTATCTACGTTATGGAAGATAGACAGAACACCGTTACTATCAGAAGATTGGGCTAACGTCAGCCTGACATTATATAGGGAGCTATTACGTATAACTCTTGACACAACTCCATCCGCAGACTCTCTAGCTGAGGACGTTGGGGTAACTTTCTCTATAGAGATAAAGGAACCTTCCGCATACCCTGTCACTGTGTGCAACCCTGCTACCAGAATAATGACAGACTCTGGGGAGTAGTTTGCTAATTTTTTACTCATTTCCTTTCTCCAAATAGAAAGGGGGCCTAAGCCCCCTTCTCTCTAACGAGCTTTACATCTTCCAGTAGTCGTCTACTTGAACACCAAGTTCTTCTAGAGTGGTTTGTGTTGATGCTGTGAATTTACCGTTCCCACCGATCACAGTATCCATTCCAACTGCGTGCAGGATCCACTCCCTTTCTGAAGCTTCAGCTGCGAACCCTGAGTCAGGGACAGTACCGATAAAAGCACTTGGGGATGTAAACACTGAACGTCCTGATGTGTCCCTAATAGTGATATTGAAGATATTGTCTAGGTTACGTGACTCTTCATCCATAATCAGAAGTTGAGACAGAACGTCATTTGACTCAGACCCTTGGTGTAGGGTTAGAGTGATGTCGCAGTTCTTTACGTTTCGAGTTACACGAACGTTAGATCCGTCAGCCCCTGTGTACAGTGTTGCATGAGGAATCACCCTTGAGATATTCAGGAATGATCCTTCTGCCATACCTGTAATTACGTGTTGCATCTTATCGTTGCTAATAACTACTACTACAGACTCAGGGCTGTATGACGCTAGAATTTGTTGATTTACTGCCATTTCTTTTCCTTTAGTACAACAGCCCAATTACAATAAATTGTAACACGGGCTGTTATTTTTGTCAAGTTATGTCTGGTCTATATCATGCATTAAGCATGCACAACACCACGAATGACAACCACAGAAACAGCGCCAGCCAGCCTAGCGTCGAAGGTGAAGTCACCCATAACACGGGCAGCCCTTTGCATTTCTGGAATTGACAGGACACGAGGAGATACTACTGTGTACTGATCGATACCACCATTAGCTTGTGCTTGTGATAGAACAGAACGAATTTCGTTTTCGATGATAACAGCACCAGCATCTGTGTAAGGGATCTTTCTTGAGTTGATCAGACGGAAGAAGATTTGCTCTTGGATTCTGGCGTGTAGCCAGTCCACAAGAATCATTACGTCGATCCACTCCCCTTGAGCAACCTTACCACGCCTGGAGATATTGGCTCCCTTCACCCTGATATAGTAGTTATACCCACGGCTTTCCAGGATTGTGATCTGGCTTGAGGTTAGTGTTGAAACTGTAACACCGGCCAGAGCCTTATATTCCCAAGTGTTGCTACCTGGAACTTCTACAATCTGTGGTCCTACCCATGCAGCTTCAGGCCATTCAGAGTCTGCTGTGTTGGAGAACATGATAAATGTACGATCCATGCCCTTGAACTGTAGTCTTTGGGCAATGTCCATACCAACGGGGTCAGTCAGTGAGACATCCTCTTGTGGAACTTGACCTGTAAATCCAGCTGCGATTACCTGATCTGCTCGGGTAACTGTGTAAGCAATTGAGTTTTCAACTGTTAGGATTCCAGTAAGATCGTCAAGAGTGAAGGTCCCTGCAAATGTTCCTGAGCCAGACCCCACGTAAGTGAATGTGCCCCAATCCCCTGTTGCCATTGTGGATTGATACTTCTCTCCTGCAATCAGCACAGAAATCTTATCCCCGTCAGCTGCGCCAGTTAGGTCAAACTTAACTGTGGCTGTGTACTCTACAGTTTGAGTCTGCTGGTATGCAAGCTGGGATGAGGTGGATGTGGCATAGATCTTCCTCATAGCCTGGATGGTGTTTGCTACTTCGTCAATATCCTCGTCCAGATGTGTGTCTGTGATCAGAACATACCATGTGTCGTCAAACTCTGTAACTGCCAGCAGACCTTCGGCGTAAGTTTCTTCTGACCCAGACTGCTTATTTACCTTACCAATCTTAAATGTGGCTGGGCGAAGCTGTCCACCTAGAAGCTTTTGTGCAATCTTATATCCATTATGGTTTACACCAAGGTCGGCTGCAACCCCTTCTAGGTCCGTATAAGTCCTAACCCTATCAGTAAATCCTGCATCTGAGTCTGTCATTGCAACCAGGATCAGGGGGATATCAAAAGCAGCAATATCAATTTGTGTGGTATTGCGGCTGATGTTTACCTGAACAATATTATCGATTTGTGACATTATTTATTCCTTAATTTAATCACCAATTATTAACTCTTCATTAACTACTGCATCCTCAACCCAATCGTAAGATTCACGAGAGAACACTGAGAATGTAAAGTCAATATCCATGTTGTAGGCTTCCACCCACGCACTTTCTCTTTTTTGTGGAATGCGCCTAACATCCCCTCTGCTTGCAATACCAAAATTTGACCTCATAAGAATCTCGAAGCATCTTCTGTTATTGACCATATTTTGCCTAAAATCGTAGGCAACACTTCCAGCTTCTGTACCGACAAAACTTATCTGTGTAGATATAGTATGATGTGTTACAAACTCTAGATTATCCGGCTGAGCGTAAATTAAAGTACTTTCATCTCTGAAGCCAACCTGAGATATGTTAAGTATATTTACAACCCCATAAGTGTTATCTGGCTCCAATCCGTTCTGATCGGAATAGATTACCTTTGTATCTGTGTACCCAATCGTGTCAAGAATATCTTTAAGGGCATTATTTAATTTTGGTCTTATCTGTTTTACAATACTCATTTTCCACCCTTACTAACTATTCTGTATTTAACAGAGGATTGCATGTACCCAGTTTCTATAAGTGGATTATTGAATCCCTTCAAGCCAACTGTAGCCGGACTATTAGGTGGGGTGTCCCACTTGTGTATAGTCTCTTGCATGATCTTAAGAAGTTTTGTCCCGAATTCTCTGTAAAAACTCGTCCAAGATTTCTTGCCAATAGCTATTAGGTGTATATCCTTATAAAACTTAGGGATTATTTTCTTAGACTCTGGGACAAACCCTTTACGAATAAAGGGACGGGCTGGAGTGATAGTTCCTGCAAACATTCCCATGTTTACATGGCCCTCTTCGTTCCAAGCTGCAATCTGAGCGGTAGGGGGTCCAGATGGGTGATAGTCTGCCCACCATCCCACCTGAACTGTTTTGTCTCCACCCTTCAGAAGGTTCCCCTTCATCTTCTCCCACATCCTGTTATCAACTTCTACCTTTGCGTAAGTCTTGATCTTCAGCATGTCAATCCTTGGCAGAAACAGGCTCTCTAGCGGCCATGGCATGATAATGGTCCAAAACTCCCATCACATACTTTCTAGATTTCATGACTCGATATGTAAGACCTTCCCATACAACTATATCAGCCTCCCATCCGCCAGGACCTTCCATGCCTGCACGAAGCTCATCTACAGAATACAGCTTGATCCATTCTTTTGTCCTTTCAGACTCAGACATCATCATGATTTCTTTAAATTGTACTGGCTGGACGTTAGCTTCTATTGTGACTAGGGTATCAGGGGAAGTGATCCACTCTCCATCAACCCAATCACCTTTCCCCTTTCTCCTGACAGTCACACTAACCTTATTGGTAAGGGAGAAGGTGGGGAAAGTTCTTTGTGTGATTGCCATTATTATCTCCTTACCACCTACTGTATTTTATAAAACAATCTTCAGGACTATTATTAGAAAATAGCACTATGAACTCATATACTTCACTTAAAACCCCGTTATGGTGTTGCGTCTTCAAGAGCTTTAATTCTAATAGACAGAGCTATAAATGCTGATTGTAGATCTGCTGCCGAAGCAAGCCCACTTGCTACATCTGCTGCTATGGCATGGTCATGATTACCAGGGGCTGCTTCACTGGAAGTTGAGCCTAACGATAAGTCTGATGTGCCAGCGCCAATTGCTGACCTTGCCTCTTCCTGTGTCTGTCCTTCTGCCAGAACAGCCGGTTTACCTTCTATAGTGTCCCAAGTTGGGGCTTCACCTAATTCCTGCTTTGCGAGATAATCTAATCTCGCTGCGTTATTGGGAAATTTCATAACCTAACTCCAAATTTTGATCCGTTGGGGTAACAACAATCTCTGTCAAGTCTTGTCCACCACGCTACACATGGGGATATCTGTGTAAGAGGGCTACGTACCACATCGGGGTCGCTAAGCAGCTTACACATCTCCTCTTTGCTGATCCCTCCAGCATAAGGCCTTAATCCTGCGGGCAGGTTGAAAGCCCCAGAATCATTAATAAGTAGCTCCAGAACTTTTCTATACTCTGAGTACGAGTTGTTCCAGACTTCAATATCTCCAGTTCTTTCCCTGGAGTTTGTCCTAGCGAGTTGAAATGCAATAGAAATGGCTGCACGTCTGGCTGCCCTCATTACATTCCAATTCTCAAGCTCTAAGATTGCAAAATATTGCTCATCTGTGAGCATTGGGTAGAAAATACTTTCTGGAGTGTCACCAACCAGCAACCTCACCAAATCAATCTTAGCCTGTTGTTCAGGAGTAATTGCCATGTAATAGCTCCAATATATGTATAAACAAAAAGAGGGAGGACAAGCCTCCCCCTTTCGATGCTGCCTATTAAGCAGCAGCCATGTCCAGAGTCATAACAATCTGAGGACGCACTAGGGCGTTCAGGAAGTTAGTTTCTGTTTCGAGTTCGATGATGTCATCCTCCTCGTTTGCGTATGTGAACGCGTAGACTTCTTGTGCAGTCTGGTTGATTGAAGCAAACTTATTCGCTGGAGCGAAGAAAGTACGGAAGGAATCTGTACCGCGTGGGAATACATAAGCCTTGCCTGCTTCAACGTAACGGACACCACCAACACCACCACGTACTTCGATGAATGTGATACCACCATAATCAAACACACGATAGCGAGCGTCCAGAGGAGCGCGAGTAGCTAGACGTTGGTTCAGGATTTGTGGACCCTGAGCTTGATTGAAATACTGATATGATTCAGTAACGAATGGGTTAGTGATTAGGGCCTCGAAGAACTCTGGTGAACACAGAGCTACGATATCAGTTACAGTGTCACCTGACAGGACGCTATCTTGAACCTGAGCGTAAACACCACCCATCTTACCGATTGGGTTATCTGTTGTTGAAGCTAGATCTAGAGGGATGGTCTGACGTGTGACACCAAACTCTGTGTAGAAGTTGGTAACTACGGTGCCGTTAGGAGCATAGACGCTTCCGTCCTTGATTAGCTGCATACGTGCATACTCTAGTGAAAGGGCAGCAGCCTTACGCATAGCCAGCAGCTTCTTTGACATTACGCTTTGTAGTGTCAGTGGCATGTCGATACGTCCTGCAAACAGAGCGTCGATATCGGTGTTACCGTCTAGGTCGTTAGGAAGAACAGCGTCCTGCACTGGGAAGTGGGGAATAGCAACTGTGGTGTACTTACGCTCACCACGCTTCATTGTGTTCTTACGCTCATCCCAGTTACGGTCAGTTAGTAGGGTATCAACATCTTCTACAGTGTTGATCTGTACTAGCTTCTGGGACTTCATTTCATTTTCAAACAGGCCTAGGGCGTTCATCAGACCCCAGGTATTACCAACCACCTCAACGGTAGGGGTAATATCGATACGCTTGCCTGGAACAAAGATGTTACCAATAGCCTTGCTTAGTTGAACTTGATCAGTCATTTAATTCTCCGTTATTCTTGTTGTATTACAGACCAGCTGGAACGTGTCCTAGGGTTGTTTCGATGATTACACCCTGTAGTTCCAGAATTCCCTTCAGAGCCTTGTATTCGGCTGAAGTGCGGCTGGTAATACCACAGTTGTCCATTAGGAGATGATCCTTTAGCTGAACTTCACCGCGAACGAAGGATACACATGGGGCATTACCGGCAGTGACGTTTGTGAACTCAGTCTTTGCACCAAACTTGTCGCCAAAAACGACAGCTAGTTCATTGCCATCAACCAGGGCTGTGGCAGCATTAGCTGGGGTAACTGGGGCGTATGGAAGGGTCTGATCAATTGAAGCTGTGCGGAATACAACAGTACCCATCTTAACAATAGCATTAGCACCTAGGGTGACGTTTACAACTCGACGGGCATAACCGTCATATGGGCTGTCTTCGTGAGCAACTAGGTCTGTCAGGATGTCTTGCTTAAAGGTTTGTAGAGCCATTTCTTTTCCTTTGGGTTTATTACTTATTCTTGTTTAGGGCAGACATAGCTTCAACTAGCATCTGACCTGATGTCTTTTCGACTTGACTTTGTGTTACTGGGGCAGTTGCGCTTGAGACTGTCTTAAACAGTTCTGAGCCTTCTTCCTTAGCCTTAACAGCAGCAGCCATTGACTTGGTGACTGTATCAAAAGACTCATCATCAAGAGAGGCTAGAGACTTGTGTAGAGCCTCAACTTCACCATCGATGGCAAATCCCTTAATAACTTCTAGACGCTTTTCAGCCTTCTCTAGGGCTTTAGCTTCAGCAGCTTCATTTAGGGTTTTTAGGGCCTTTTCAAGGTCAGCCTTAAGAGTGGCTACTTCTTGAGTAAGGGCTTCATTTTGAACCTTTAGTTCATCCATTTGCTTACCTTCTTCATAGATAGATTTAAAAATCGTAGCAACTTTCTCATCATCAGCACGAGGCTCCATGAATGATTTAGCTACCAGTTGTGAAACATCGCCAGGAATGGAGTCACTTTGAGAAACAACAATCTTTCCTTCGCTGTCTTCCCAAGATAGGACTTCATTCACAAGGGTAGCTTCTTCACCAAGTGAAACCTCAGAAGAGGAATCAACAGAGTAGGAGATAGCATATACCCCACCGTTGCCAGAGAAAATAACTGTCTTATCGTCAAAATCTCTAACGTAGGCCCATCCCCAGCGATCAATCTTGTCCTTCACATAACTAGATACAGCAACATCTAGCTTGCGATATAAAGACTGATAAGACGATTTCTCAATCTCATCCTTAGGGTCTTGGGACTTCAAGAATGTCTCCAGAAATAACTTGTCATCTGTAGTCATATCTTCAACATTCTTAAGCAGAAGCGCAGCACGTCGGCCATTTGCAGGCCCTCCCTGAGCTTCATGCGTAAGTGCGAGATGGGGAGAACTCTTCTCCTTCTCCTCATCCCTATTCTTGATTACCAGCATATTACTCTCCGTCAAAAGAGAGATTGGTAATCTCCCCGGTTTCATCATTGACAGTGCCAAGGCATCCAATAGAAACTCCCTGTACAATGTTCGCCTTTCTAAGCTCCCACAGGTTACTGTCGTTGTACTTGATCATTGCCACCCAGGATCCCTTTGAAATGGCCTCTTCAGTACCTTGTACCTTTACATCAAGCTCTTCGTTAATCCAGGTTTTTACGATTTCAAACTGATCGGTGTCTTTCATGTGGAATAGGTTTGGTTTAACCACTCCCTTAGCAAGATTAGCATTAAAGTTTTCACAACCCTTACGGATAGTGTCTTCACTCATCCATTGATTGTGGGCGTCTTTAGTGTTTGGTTCGTAGACAACTTCGTAGCTAATCATCTCCTCTTCTTTGTCCTCCTTGGCTTTTACAATGCCAAGTCTTGAACAAATTTTGGATAACAGACTATCACTCATTTAATTCTCCAAATTTGAAGCTGAATTATCTCTACCGGCAGCGGAACTAGATGTTCCGTTCCCAGACCCAGTTTGCATTCCTTCTCCGGCATTACTGATATCAGGAGTTGTCATTTCCCTAACTTCCTCGATATCAATATCTGTTTGGTCAAATGGAACTGGAAGTCCAAGCTTCTCGTGAATAGTATTAATAGTTTCAGCATTAAGAACTAGCCCACCAACAGATGCAATACGTTGGATAGACTTGGAGAAATCATCCATGCTGCTCTTCTTGACTTCTTCAAAATCGAAGTACGGAAGAATATCTGTGTCCCAACCATTCAAAGCGAAAAGTTGTGGTACAAGATCATGGTTTAGTTGATTACGAATTTCCCTAAGACGGGCATCAATTACTGTATCTGTTGCTCCCTCTAGAGACTCTGATAGGGCGAAAGAACCACTCCCATCTTGTCCTAGAATAAGTTGCTGACACAGAAGTCCAGTAATTATTTCTTTTCTGTAACGTCCTATGATTTCATGAATGTTATGGGTTGATTGTCCCATAACAGATTCAAGCTTAAAGTCGAATAGCGGCACCTTCTCTTCAGAAACATCTGAAGGGATAATTATTGCAGACTGCTCACCTTTGTGAAGCAAGGCCATCGCCTTGGTAAACATTTCATAAGTGGCCTTTTCGTCTTCACTGGCCTCTTCAGACATATACCGTGCAGGAATCTTAAGAACCTTCAGGCCACGTAGGTCCTGGGACACACCCATAGACTCAAACCGCTCTAGCTCAGTCTTAAACCTCCAGGCCATATACACACCGTTAAGTGGGCTTAGACCTTCTGGGTTATTCTTCAGTGGATCTGCCCTGAACATAAGGAATTTATGTCTTGGAATAGCCACTGGGCTGGCTTCGATGGAGGATACAATTCCATCTTGCCCGTGAGGCTTATTAACCCATTGCTTAATCCCTGTAAGCTTTCTGCCATCTGCATCCCATTCCCAAGAAGCTATAGTGTCTTGAGAGATTATAGGAAGGCTTGCAATTCCATACAGATTGTCATCATACTTACTACCCTTCGATTTAAGACGCCTACGGTATACTTTCTCGTTCAGACCAAATCCAAAACGATTGAATGTTGACACCGAGTTAATAAAGTCTTCAAAGGAGTGATCCATATCGTTCATCACAGAACGAAGGAAATCAGCTTTTTCAGAAAGCTGCTCATCATATCCTTCTGGAATCTTTACCGTCCACTTCACCTTTGAGATATTCATTTCCATCAAGGCTAAGGCAGGAGCAATTGTAGCGTCCTTAAACATGGCCTTGTATGTCACCATACACTGGGGCCACCTTAAGTCTCGATTACATTCTTCAAGGATCTTTCCACCAATAACTTGGAGTCCATTGAAAGACCTTTGACCCTTAGCCATGCGTAGGGCAGGAAAAGGCCCTTCTTCAAGTTTTTCTTCTAAGGCCATTTGCCCTCCAGTTATTTAACTTGTTGCATCAAACTCGTAGCCGAACTGTGGAAACTTGGGATGCTCTTATTACGGGCAAGCACATAGAATCCATCGGATATTGTGTCAACAATCATTGTATTAAGCCTGTGTCGTTAGTACAGGCCCAGCCTTTCTTGCATTGATTGCCCCTAGTGATCTATTCTCAGTCCTAGGGAGAAATCTACAAGCTGGAAAAGAATAAACTTTGTTCCCAAGTACCTTTGAATCTTTGTCAAGATCATACGGGATTTTTCCTGACAACCACTCTTGGAATCCTTCCAATCGTTTTATATCATTCAAGAAGTTTGAAAAACATTTCCAACTTTCACTAACAAAGCATTCACCAAAATATCCACGTGTGTCATTTGGGTTATAACACCGTTTCATCATATTATTCCAAAGTTGCTTAGCCTGTTTCCAATAAGGGACTGACTTGTCAAATTCCCCAATAAAGCCTACGCCAAGGACAGAAATTTCGTAAGGGTCTGAAACCTTACCCGAAATTGCATTGTTCTGGTACACAACTGTTGAATATCCTGTGACAGGGAAGATAATCCTAAGCTTATTCCCTAACTTCTCATAAGCCGTGAACCTATGTCCAGAGTTTGACAAAAACTCTTTATGGTAGGGTTTCCACCTAGTTTTTGAAGACTCTCTAGCAACTTTATCTTCAACTTTTCCGTTCAACACGTTGTAGGTGTAAGCCCAAGTCTCATACCCTGTCTCTGTAAACCTAACCTTCAACTTTCCAGGTTTTCTATCGACAACCTGCATAGTTCCCCAAAGGTTAGACTCGTAAAATTCTTTATACTGAATGCTTGTTTTTAAATGTGCCATAGAAATTCTCCATGTTAAGGCTGCTGCATATTACTATGCAGATTAGACTATATCATCACACTTTTGTGTGTCTACCGCTTCCACCCACTTGGGTGTACTCCCCGAAGGGATAGTCGTTACACGTTCCTGTTGCCAGGCTTCGCACGGTATTGTCCAGGTAAATTCTTACGAGGGTTTTCACCGTTTTCAATAGATTTAAAGACGACCTATTTGTTAATCGTCGTGCCCATTCTCTCCTTTCTTTCTTTCGCCAGTAAAGGCTTCAAGCTCATTATAGATAAACTTGTTTTCGTTGTTGATTTTGTTTTCCAAATCAACCCCACAGCCCTTTACAAACTTAACACCACCGGTTTGAGCAAATGCAGAGAAAGGCCTAAACCTGTCTAGCTTTGAACTGTTTGTGTTAATTGTCTGACAGGCTAATCCAAGCTCCGCAAGATCCCTCTTCAGGATTATGTGTGCACGTTTAGCCATAGGACCAGGATCTAATGGGAGGTAGTATGAAGTCCCTTTTGGGTCATCCTTACTAATTTCTATAATGAAATTAATCCAATCCCCAGAAAGCATTCTATGTCTTGTTACACTAGCTACAGCATAAGTACCATCCTTCAGCTTGTGCATCAAGGTTGAAACTGTGTAGTCAGGGGAAGTGTTAAGATCTGACTTCAATGTCATAGCGAAGTCAAATGTCCTAACAGTGGACTGTATTTCATTTGGATTGATGTATGAAACTTCCTCACACCAGTTCCTGCTAAAATAGGAGCTAGCTTGTTCACGGACGTTCCAGTTACCTAGTAGCAACCTCTGCTTCTCAACCTCTGGAAGAGCCTCTAGGCTTGATAGGTAGCCTGGATTTGTTTCCATAAGAGTTGGGTTATCATAGATGGTCCCTAGGTGCACTTCGATCTTCTTTGGCTGAATCTGTTCTTTGTGATCGATTGGAAGCCAGTTTTTTCCATAAAGGTCGATTAGCTCTTCTTTTGTGTCCGCCCAACGTAGATCACCATCTTGTCGTATGATATACTTGGCGCTTCCATTCTTTTCAGGGTTTGGAAGTCCTGCCTTCTCATGACCTTCTGGGAATAACCATGGATCCACCCATTCCCTTAGGTATGAGTCTGGATCTGGGTTACATGTCAACCAGATGCATGGGTTCATCGCAGCTTTGGAGCGTAAACGAGACACAAGCCACCAAATGTGTTTCTCAGCAGCATGCGTGGCTTCATCATAGAAGACACTTGACAGTTGCAACCCTTGGAATGTATTTCCTGCTGCGTCATTCTCATAGTGTGTGAATGATACGGAAGCCCTTGATGGGAATACAATCTTTTGGTCTTTTAACTTAATTTGAATCTTAGGCTCAACCTGTCTGTAAAGCTCTACAGCTTCATCAAACAGTCCGCCTTCCTTCATAATAGCAGTGGAGTTTTTCCGAATACAGAACCCACGATAGTATGGATCTTCAAACCACCTGATGTGCCTCATCAGCCCTACATAAGATTTAGAGCTTCCTGCCGCACCTCCAGCAATAATGATGTCTGCATCAGAATTTAGGTATCTGGCCTGGAATTCTGATCTAGGCCCGATAATCATGTTACTCTCCTAGGTATTGCTTAATAACTTCTTCCTTTCCGCCCTTGGAAATACCTGTAGCCTTCCGTACCTCACCCAGGCTCATAACTTCTAGCTGCTCTCGTGTCAGTTTCTCATCAACAAGAGTAGTTTGGAATGTATTCTTCTTTTCTTCCACAGGCTGTCCTGCTGCAAGTCGAATGCAACGAAGGCTTGGAACCTCAGCATCATCTTCAACAGCAACCCTTGCACGTAGAAGTTGTCCCTTGTAGGCCACTTCCAGTTTAGCACCAACCTTACCGAACTGTAGGAGTGCATCTGCAAACTCTACTGCCTGCACCGTTGAAATCTCGTAAACTTTCATATTGATCCTCAAATAAAGAATGGAGGACATCCCTAAGGATTCCTCCACCGTGTTGTATTAGGCTAGGGCCACTCTGCCTGCCCTAGCCGCCGATGTCCATAAAGTGACATCCTCTCCACACCACGATTACCAGCTTCGTGTTAAGCCTCGCATTGCACGAGGCTGCTACTCTCAGGTAGCGGATGGCCCAATAAGGGAAGAGTCCCAACGGGCCTAGCAGTGAGACAGACGGTAGCGAATCATCTGTCTCGCCTGGAAATAGCCGCAGCTATAACGGTCCAGGTGAATTCAACCGGACTAAAGCCGGATATCTTGGCAGCCTCAAGGGGTAACGATCCCCTCATTCATACGTGACAGGTATGCGTGTGTCCTTTAACACTCTGAAGCTATATTTGGAGTTGCCACGGGGACTTGAACCCGCGATTGACAGGTTGAAAACCTGTAGTCCTAACCTTTAGACGATAGCAACTTATTTTGGTGGGCAAGGTCAGACTCGAACTGACACGCTAAAAGCAGTGGCTTCTAAGACCACCGTGGCTACCATTACACCACTCGCCCATATATGGTCTACCCGGCTGGCTTCGATCCAGCGGTCTCTTCATTCCAAATGAAGTGGATTACCTGACTTTCCTACGGATAGTTACTCTTTCGTGTCTTTTACAAGAGACAGGGAGAATGAAGCCTTAACTTCTTTTCCTTCATCCTCGTCCTCTTGTTTTGATGTTGGACTATCTGGGCTTGGTTCCAGATTTCCCATCTTGATCTTCAGACGTAGTTCCTCATCTTGTAGTGCAGCACGAGTTAGGGAGGCAATTGAGCCTACTACCCACTTAGAAGTTTCAAGCTTCTGCTTATCCACTTCCTCTTCCTTGCCATCCAGGACAATTTTTGTCCCATTCACTACAGCAGAGATATTCTCTAGGGCCTGATCTTCTAGCTCCTTCAGCTTGTTCAAAGTCTTACGGAGAGGAGAAATAGGCTTACTAATTTGGCCTGGAGGCCTTCCTGAAGGATTTGGGGACCCTCCTCCCTTTACCCACGATGAATTCTGTTGTGTCATTTCTTTAAAAATCCATAAAATTCGATTTCCCAGGCATCCCTCTGTTCAGAGGCAAGATCGAAAGTAGAAAACTTACGCTTCTTTGAGATACCTCCCTTGCTAATTGTGGCACACCACTTACCGCAAGACTTGTCGTAACTCACCCCAGTTTTACCTGAGGTGTTATTTTCCCTAACAGTCTGATTAAAGACTTGTAAGGAGTTATCATTTGTCCACGCCACATTTCCAGGACAGTAGTCCCCGTCAACATCGACACGTTCCAGTGTATATTCATCCCCTGGCCTTTCTCCTACGTGGGAAAGGAATGAACTAAATCCTGTTATTGGATTACTCCACTCGTCGCACACACGTATGCCACGGCCTCCATAGTTCTTGTACTTACTAAATTTAGTATTTTTGCACCTTTGATGCATAAGGTTCCACACATTATACAGTTCATGGCTCTTCATACCATGAGTCACCTTAAGGCATCCGCATGATTTTGTGTGACCTGTCTCAACCTTTCTCTTTGAAGTCACCACAGTATTTCCACAATGGCACAGGAATTTAAACCGTTTTTCCTTCTTGCCATCAGAAGGTTTTACGTAAAAATGGTCAAACCCAATAAGCTCCAACATCTGGCCTTCTTCCCACTTATTTTTTGGCTTAGCCATTGTAGTTCCTTATCTGGTGCTGTTGGTAAGAATCGAACTCACGACATCTTCATTACAAGTGAAGCGCTCTGCCAACTGAGCTACAACAGCTTTAAAATGGAGCGGGTAGACGGAATCGAACCGTACTCTGCGAGGCTTGGAAGGCCTGCGGCACACCTTGTGCTTACCTGCAAATTCTTGCCCCTATTCCGGGGGCCTATTAGGCTCTATCCTGGAGGAAGAGGGCTTTAGCACTGATCCTGTGCCTTAAAGACCCTGCCCTAACTCTAGTACTGTCGTTCAAAGTGAAGCAGGAACGCCACTAAGACAAATCGGCATTACTAGAGCTTCCCGGAAGCTATTGTCGTCCTCAGCACTACCGGTGTTTGCTGATTTCCTAGCTCTGACGATTGTACTAACCCGGATGGGATTTCCCAGAGCAACGCTGGTTGCGGGACTGGGAATCGAACCCAGCTAGGCGACCTTATGAGAGTCGTGAGAACACCTTGCCTCCCTCCCGCATTAATTTTGGCTCCCTGGGCTAGATTTACTTACCCGTCAGGAGATATTTTTCTCTTCTCTTGTCTGGACAGTAGTTTCTTCTCTTACTCAACCTGTTTAGTTCTTTTGTTCTATTGTCTCTTTCCTGGCCTTTTCTGTATACCACAACCCTTCTGGCATTGGATATGTTGCAGGTTAAGTGGGAGAACGATATATTTTCTAGGTCGTAAAATAAACCAACTGGATCCTCACTGTCCAGCCACGGCTTTATATGCTCAATAGAAAACGTATTCCTATCCATAACTTCTTTGCACTTGCAGCAGTAATTTCTACCAGTCTCCACGACTAGGGACCACAATATATCCCTTAGGAGCCTAGACTGCGCTGTACTTACACTCATTCCAAGTTGGAGGTCCTTTTTACTTTTTGACAACTATAGCCCCCAGGTTTGATTAAAGATTCCATCTTGGTCCAGGACCAAACTAGCGCGTAGGCACATTAACAGTGTGCTGCCTTACCAACTTGGCTACCAAGGAATTGTGTCAGCTTTGGTAGACTATCTGACTAGTGAACTTTACTTACGACCATTATAGCACATACTTCCTGGGAAGTCACTCCCTATACCTCTGTACCTCGGTGTCCACTCTTGGGCGACTAACCCCGAGTTAGGAGGATGCCGATGGAAAGGAGGAGAACCACCAGCACCCAAATCATCGCTCTTCCCAGAAGAGGTTTATAACCCCTGTTACCGGAACTGAGCCTATGACTTCAATCTTGTAGAAAAAGATTCCAGGGCCAACAGCCCTTTCATCATCCTGCACATCCCCAACTGAAGCCTCTTTTCTATTTCCTTGCCCCTCTGCTGCGACAACTCGTATAACGTCCAGCAAAGTCCCTCCTGTAACTGTACCTCCTGATACTATCATATTCTGCGATAGTACATTCGGAGTTACTGTCATTGAATTTTTTCTTATGACAGGTAATATAGTAGAATATGTACCACCAGAAACCCCAGAACCTATTATGGATAGTTTTGCATCTCCTGTCAACACGTTTAAGGATAAAAACTTAAGGATTGTATTTACCCCTACTGTTATCCGAATCGTATGACTAGTCCCTGCTGGTATATTCAACTCCTGAAAAGTACGGAATTGCCTTCCCTGCCAGAAGGATGTTTGTCCCTGGTCAACTCTAATCCTCTTCGTACCTAGTACGTCCTCACCAGACCCTGTGATAAGGTCTGTCTGCAAGCCTACCATGTTGTACTGGGAAATTGGATTTGAATCTTGATCTTCAACCCAGACCTTAACTCCAGTAGTTCCCTTTGCCCACACCTTCACTTGAAGGTTCCGCACTGAGACAACCTCACCAGACATAACTGGGTAGCCATCCTGTGTTGTTGGCTTAGATGATGAAACCTTAACGAGGATTGATTGACTTCCGTAATTCCTTAGCACCATATCCTGGGTCAGAGGAATTCCTGTAAATTCTGCAACATCTACCCAATCCTGGGTATCTAGCACTATCAAAGGCATAGTATTTCCTTACTTATGGGATAAGTATATCATGTGTAGGACAGTTTGTCAACACCTTACATCTTTCTTATGAGAAACTGTTACATAAGAATAAAACAATCTTAATGCATAGATATTATTTCTTAAGTAATACTATCTATGTATATAAAAACATAATAGAGCTTAATAAATAAAAGAAATACTAGTATATATTAGTATATATTAGTATATATTAGTATATATTAAATATTAAAGATTAATTATACACTAGTTTCTCCATTTGTCAATAGGGTAAAACAATTATTTTTCTTTTCTTTCCCTTTCCTATTTATTTCCTTTTATTTCATATACTTACGTAATATTTCACAGGTATTGACGTTGCTTGTGTGCCATGGTATACTTAGGTATAAGTTGCTCAAGAGGAGGAAGTATGGCACGTAGAAATGGTAAGAGGCAGTTCATGGAAGAACGTACTACGAGGAACAGAAAGGACAAGTCTTCTCCTGTTGTTTCTGGAAAACACATGGAGAATAGGGAGAGTAACCTACCTGTGCTACAGGCTATGACACCAAAGCAGAAAGCCTACATTAATTTGGTAAATACCAAAGATTTGGTGTTTGCTACGGGGTATGCAGGTACGTCAAAGACTTACATTCCAACAGCTATCGCGTGCCGAAAGCTCAGGATGGGGGAAATTAAGAAGATATACCTGACAAGGCCTAACGTGTCAAACACGAAGTCCCTAGGGGCTTTTAAGGGTACTTTAGTCGAAAAGATGCAACCTTGGCTAGGTCCTGTGCTGAGTGTCATGTATGAATATCTCGGAAAGAATGTTACGGAACTCTACATTGAATCGGGTGTTATCGAATTTGTACCTATGGAAGTTATCAAGGGTTATTCCCTATCTGATGCCTTCATCATCTGCGATGAAGCTGAAGACCTAAACTTCAAGGATGCTAAGAAGCTCGTAACCCGTCAAGGAAAGAATTCAACAATGGTGTTGTGCGGGGATATTACTCAGAGCGAGCTAGAGGCTGGCAGCGGGCTGAGAAAACTGATTGAAATCTCACAATCACATCCAAGTATCGGTGCTGGATATGTAGATTTTGATGAATACAGTGATATTGTCCGTCATGGTATTGTCCGTGAGTGGATTAAAGCTTTTGAGCAGGAGGATAAGAATGAAAAGAGTCAGTGACGATACAGAGGATGAGAGGATGTCTGATCCAATCATGATTTCAAAAGAACAAAACGTCAGCAACACCTACACAGTGTATTTCGACAGTGCGATAATTAATGCAAGGGATTACACTGGTCTGCTGTCGTTGCTTCAAACGTCCTCGGAAGACGACATCTTTCTATTCCGGTTTATTGGATGTCCAGGAGGAAGACTTGATGTAGCTCTTCCAATTTACAATGCCATTAAGAATACCCCAGCAGAAACTGTAGGAATTCTCGAATCATATTCTGCTAGTGCAGCCACAATGCTGTTTCTAGCCAACAAACAGTTTGTTGTCATGCCAAACTCATCCATGATGGTACATGGTGCATCTTATGGCGCTGGCGGACACATGAGTAGCGTTAAGTCTTGGACAGAATTTAACGACAAATATATCTCAAAGCTATTCAGAGATGTCTACAGCGGTTTCCTGAGCGAAGAGGAAATCAATAAGCTGCTAAATGAAAACTTCGACCTAGACCTGATGGAGGAAGAGATTGTATCTCGACTTAAGGCTATGGCAAATCCAGAACAAAAGGCTAAAGCAACTCGCAAGCCACGTACTAAACAAAAAGGAAGTCAAGATGATCAACCTAGTAATTAAGAAGTCTAAGGACGTAGAGGGTAATTTTGTAGAATTTGGCGTGGTCGTAGACGCCGGAACAACAGTGACTGGGGTTGACCTAGGACTGGTACATTACCACGACGCTGAGGATGCCCTTCTAACCCTCATTGAGGACGCCCAGGAAGCCCTTGAGAAGGTTCGTAACCTTACGTAACCCATGCCCGCCTTGCGCGGGCTTTTTGTTGCCCATGAAAAGTTTTTGTGCTATGATGTGCACGTCAATCACAGGAGGTAGAATGTCAAAAAGTAAGTATGATGAAATTTTGGATCAAATTGGTGAAAATTTAGTCTTTGTGCCATACCACGAGTGGAGTGAAGATGAGTTCAAGGATCCTACAAACTACTATGTGAAAAACGCTATGGATGAGAACGTATACTTCAGAACAAGGAACAGGGCTAAAGCCCAGGAGTGGTCTGATATGCTGTACGGTAAAAACTTTTACATTGTCAAAAAAGCCATGAAGGCTGCTGTCCGATAAGGAGGAAATATGTTTTGTATGATTACGCCAAATTACATTGGTGATCCTATGGCTGGTGAATACAACCCTCGGGGTCCGTGGTTCTGGCTGATTCTGATTACAGTTGTAGCTTCTGTGGCATTACTGGCATGAAATACTACACAGGAGTTGGCGCAAGGGAAACCCCAAAAGAGATTTTAAGTCTGATGGAGAGTTGCGACTAGACTACACGACAAGGGGTGGACTCTTAGGTCTGGTGGCGCTGATGGTGCTGACACTGCGTTTTGGGGTGGTGTCAGAATAGTGGAGGATAAATTTGAGATATTTCTACCTTGGAATGGTTTCAATGGACACGTACACAATCCAAAATCAGGAATGTACTTACCTAAGCCAGGGAATTTGTACAACGAGGCAGTAAAAATTGCTTCTGAGATTCACCCAGCGTGGGACAAACTAACCCGTGGCCTTCGTGCACTGCACACTCGCAACGTGTTCCAAGTTTTGGGTCAGGACTTGGAAACTCCATCCAAATTCCTGTTGTGCTACTCAAAGCCGTCCGGAAGCTCTATATCTGGCGGGACTAGGACTGCTTGGGAAGTGGCTAAGATGTTTGGTGTTCCTTGTTTCAATATGTACCACGAAGAAGTGGTGAGACGTGTAAAGTCTTATTTAGAAGGAGGCAGGGGAAATGGAACTTATTAAAGGGGAGTACACATTTCATTTTGGTGACTACACGATTATGCTCTTGACTCCTAAAGTTGAATGGAAGTTTGGTGGAGAGGGTCAGGATATCGTTCATATCTCCGCACCAACTCAACTTCTATATAGAAGGCCAAAGAATGGTTGGCAGTGGCACAGGAGTTTTGTACTTCGTGTAATAGGACTGGGGATTGGTGTTGCTCATCAACACTGCCATAATCCAAACTGGAAGTCTAAAAAGGAGGATTGTAAAAAGTGAAAATGCGAAAAATGAAGATCAAGCCAAAGGGTCTACCTGTGGATACAGATACTTGCCTGGACAGTATCTGTGCAAAGAAGTCCTACTTCGGAAGGATGGAAAATGGCTATCTACACGTACTTGACCCATCTACCGGAAAGCCTATGAAGTTTGGTTTGTATGTGTGGGTTGTTTGGAGGTGGAAATGAAGCGTAAATACGTTGAAGCTTTTATGGACATGGCTGAACGGTTCGGGCAGACAAGCGAAGCTAAGAGGCTGAAGGTTGGGGCCATGATTGTCGATGGTGGTCATATCATAGCGCAGGGATGTAATGGACAGCCCCCAGGATGGCCTACAGAGGTTTGTGAGTCTGTGTTCAATACAACCCTTCCGACAGTACGTCATGCAGAGATTGCCGCCCTTGACAAGCTTGCCTATGCAGACTTCTACATCGTGCATCCAGAGATGTATGTGTCTCACGCCCCATGTCTAGAGTGTGCAAAAAAATTAGTTGATTTCGATATCGAAAAGGTGTACTATCGCTATTCTTACAGAAAAACAGATGGCTTAGACTATCTGCAATCAAAAGGAGTAGAGATTGAGAAAATTGATTGATAAGCTTGGAGCTTACACTGCTGTAATACTCATAACACTGATTGTTGTATTTTCTTTCTGGACTCCTTACACAGATTGGAGGGTTAAAGACTCAGATGTCAAGGTATTTCAGATAAATCCACAGAAGCTAGGCTCCATACTGAATTTAGACCCTCCTTATCATAACTGTGTGTTCGAGCATCGGTGGTGTGGAGGGCTTGCTGAAGCTTTAGTGTATGAAGCTCGTGGGGAGGGACCTATTGGGATGCGTGCCGTGGCTTATGTAATCCTTGAACGGGTTAAGGACAAGGGCTGGCCGAATACTATCCGTGGAGTGGTTGAACAGAAGTACCAATTTTCCTACCGACAGGATAAGCACAAACAGTCAGAGCCTACGAAGAAAGACTTTGACTTAGCTTATAAAGAGGCGTATGATGCTGTTTTCGGGATTTCTGAAAATCCTGTGCCAGGGGCTAAGTGGTATCATTCAGACAGGATAAAGCCTCCAAAGTGGACAAAAGACTTGGAAGTGGTTAAAATCATCGGCGGTCACATATTTTACAAGGAGGGGTGATGGAAAGTCTAGGACATGATCTTGAGAATGAAGTTAGAGATTTGATCGAAGATTTTATTCGAGAAAATCTTTCTGTACAACTAGAATTCCACAAAGCATATGCATACTACGATACAAGCTTCGTGAAAATAAAGCTGATGCTTAGGGACGAAGTTGTATCCGAATCGACCGAATACCCAGACTTTTAAGGAGAGATAATTGTTTACCCCAACACAAGAGCAGGTTGAAATCGTTGAAGCCATCGGATCAACTCAAAAGGTTAAGGTTTCAGCCCGTGCTGGTGCTGCAAAAACTACTACACTAACTCTTGCTGCAAATGCCTACAAGGTTCCAAGCTTGTACATTGCGTACAACAAGCATATGGCAGACGAGGCACGTAGTAAGTTTCCTGCCCACGTAGAGGTTAGGACTGCACACAGCTATGCCTATCGTAGCCATGCGGATAGCATCAAGCACAAGCTTGTTCGTATTCCTGGTGTTGGTGGTAAGTACAATAACGTTTGCGGTACTGGGTCTGAGGTGGCTCGTTACTTCAAGGTGGCTCCGTTCGTCGTTACCGACTCACGTAGCGTGACATCCGCTGCCATGGGTTATGCCATTCTATCTACCGTGTCAAATTTTGAGTATTCTGGCGATATGGAGATTAAGGAGAAGCATGTCTCCTTCCGAGAAGCTGAAAAAGTCCTTAAGCTTGACAGTTTTGACCGAAAGACGTACGCACAGCGTGTCCTGAAGTATGCTCGACAGCTTTGGGACCTAAGAAAGGATCCAAAGAGTGATATCAAAATCACTCATGACACCTATCTCAAGCTTTGGCAGCTATCGAAGCCAAACTTTGACCAGTACGAGATTGTCTATGTGGATGAGTTTCAGGATATGAATGGGTGCCTACTGGATGTTATTCTGAATCACAAAGGTAAGGTTGTTGGTGTTGGTGACGACCATCAGAGTATTTATGGGTGGCGTGGCAGTTTAAACGCGATGCAGATTTGTGACTGGCCTGAGTATTCTTTGTCAAAGTCTTTCCGATTTGGGCAAGAAATTGCTGAGGTTGCAAAGGATATCCTTTTGGATAGTTCTGGCAATCGCACACTCAAGTTCTTTGGAAATGAAGACATCTCCACAAAGATTGTTGACAAGATAGACGGAAGCCCGTACACTATTATTTTCAGGACAAATGCTTTGCTTATTGAAACGGCACTGACTTTGATCTTGGAAGGTAAGAATGTTAACATGTCGATTGACGTGTCTGACTTCAAGGCCATGATGTCTTCTACCCTGGCCTTAAGCCGTGGAGACATGAAGAGTGTGAAGCATCAGTCCTTGGTTCCCTATGTGAACTGGTCCGAGCTTCTGTCTGAAGTTGATGCAAGCTCTGATCAGGAGCTTAAACGTGTGGTGAAGTTTATCAAGGATGGCCGTTACGACGAAATCATGAACGCCTTGGAAGGATATCGTCCATCTAAGAATCCTGATGTAAGGTTGATTACAGCCCATGGATCTAAGGGCCTTGAGTTTGATAATGTGGAACTTGCTGAGGACTTCCTACCACATGAGACTGATGAGCGTGGAAACTGGGCTGGCTTTGTGGGGCAAGAACAGAATCTGTTGTATGTCGCCGCTACTCGTGCCAAGAAGAGTTTGAAGATTAATTCCCCAATTATTGGGGTCAAAGGATATACTCTGTCAAATGTTAATATCTTTCATTTGGAGCCTGGGTTTGAATCAAATGTTGTCAGTGATCTGTTAAACTCTTCAGACCATGCCGTGGCAGCACAAGAACAAATGGACCTAATGTCACCATTTGACGATGAGTATGAGAATTCACACAATGTCGACGGAAGTTTGAGACTTCTTTCTGCTTTTGGAGGAAATTATGCGTGAGCTTAAGGTAAAAGACCTTCTGGAGGTGGTTGACGCCCTAAGAGAAAAGGGTTATGATGTTGACTCATTTAAACTGTTAGTGAGTACTGGGGGTGTATTTGAGGACCCCGTGTGGGCACTTCAGGTACTGGAGGATGCAATTCTTTTGGAGGTATAATGAGTAATACTTGGTTTTCATCGGATCTACACCTAGGGCACGCAAGACTTTTAGAATTTTGCAGAGAAACCCGTAGTGGAGAAACTATTCAAGAACATGACGAGCTTCTGATAGAAGCTTGGAACACAGTTGTTAGTAAGGGCGATGTAGTATATATCCTTGGGGACGAATGTTTAGGTGATAGAGAAGTTGGTTATAGCAACATAAGCAGACTTAATGGTCAGAAACATTTAATTAAGGGGAATCACACACAACTTAGAAAACAACACCATAAAGAAGTCTTCCAATCAATCTCAGATTTAAAGCAAATCTCAGTAACTCTTAGCAATGGCATCAAACAAGAGATTATTATGTGCCATTTTCCCCTGCTATCTTGGAATAGGATGGACAAAGGAAGTTGGATGCTACACGGACACTGCCACGGGTCGTTAATTGACCTTGGCGGAAAAATTTTTGACTGTGGTATTGATAACAGAAAAGACAATCATATGCTACCATTTAGCCTAGAGGAGATTGAAGAATATATGAAGACCAGAAGTTTCGTAGAGAGGGACCATCATAGGTAGAGTATGACAAATTTAAATCAAAATGGGTCAAATAACCCAAACTTTAGGCACGGACTCAGAGGTAGTAAGATCTACGAAAGCTGGGCCGATATGAAGAAGAGATGCAACAACAAAAACAGTAAGTACTACTGTAACTATGGAGGGAGAGGTATATCCTATGACCCAAAGTGGGAAAAATTCCAAGGATTTTTAGAGCAGATGGGTGCAGAATACTTTGAAGGTGCAACTCTTGAGAGGATTAACGTAGATGACGACTACTGTAAAGGCAACTGTTGCTGGATCTTGAAGGAAGCCCAAAGTAGAAATACCAGAAAGAGGAAAGATAATTCCACTGGAAAGGTTGGGGTGCATTTAGGGAGGACTAATGGTGTGCTAACTCACTACGTAGCTTCTGCTAAATCCCCGAGTGGTGGAAGAACCACAAAGTGGTTCTCCATAGAAAAATATGGGGAATCAGAGGCATTTAAAATGGCTTCAATTTTTAGGGATAGTTTAATAGATAAACTAGAAAACCTTGGTGAATCTTATGGCAAATATCATAAAGATTGACGCCAGAATGGATGACAAGATGGAGCCATGGCACTTAGACGAAGTATTGTCTTTTGTAAGTAGTCGTGGTATGATGACGCATCACGATCAGGAGGACTAAATGTTAGTCGTTAAGATTTACGAAAACAGACATGTTGCAAGGTCTAGAGCGGGAGACTACGCCAAGCTAAACAATGGAGTTTTTAGGCTTGTGGAGAGTGTTGTAGACTTGAAATCTCATCAGGTTATGTTTATTGGCAGAGATGAAATTTTTGAACGTCTAGCGGGACGTAGGTTTCATGCAGTTGATATTGAAACTTTTGTTGAGTGCACAGACCTTATCTGGCTCAAGTCCAATTTGAATTTATATAAAGATACAGAATAGGTTGTCTGTAGGTTTATAGTCTTTTAACAGAAGGAGAGAAATTAATGTTTAAACGTGTTTTTAAGTTCCTGGCCGTAGCTGCTATGGCTGTTGGTTTGGCTGCTTGCGGTAAGCAAGTAGAAATCCCAAGCGCATACGTTGGCAAGATCATGACCAAGCATGGGTATGAGGATGGTTTCAAGCAAACTTCTAAGTTCCGACTAGATTTTTGTGGATTCCCTGGTCAGGTTTGTGAGGAAGTTGTTCTATTGTCCGTAGCAGATTCGGCTGTGACAGAAGAGATGACCCTATTCATGCCAAAGGATCGTCTGAACATGACCTTCTCACTGCAAGCCACTCTAACCCTGCGAGAGGACAAGTACGATGAGATGTATGCTCGTATCACTCCTCAGCATGAGAATGGCCTACGTTGGATTCCAACCTCAACCATTTACAAGACTTATGCGAAGCAAATTATTTTGGCTGAGGCACGAGAATTCCTGTCTCAATATCAGATTAATGATATTGCGTCAAATCTAGAGTCTGTAAACCAGCAATTGTCAGCTAAGTTGGCAAAGAGCATCCAAGAGAAGACGCCATTCTCTGTCCGGTTCATTGGCCTGTCTAACCTACAGTATCCAAAGATTATTGTGGAGTCACAGGAGAATGCAGCAAAGCGTGCAGAGATGATTCGTACGGAGCAAGCTCAGCTTGAACTATCCAAGACTCAGCTGGAACGTACCCTACAGGAAACTCGAATGCAGCGTAAGGTTGACGTTGAAAAGGCTGAAGCTGATGCACAGGTGAATCGTATTTTGGGTGAATCAATTACCCCTCAATACGTCAAGTATCAAGAACTTGAAATCATGAAGAAGGTCGCTGAAAGCGACAACAAGGTCTTCTTGCCCATGAAGATGCTGGACACCATCGCAGGTCAGATGCAAGTACGATAAAACAAGGGGCTTCGGCCCCTTTTCTTTTGGAGAAATAGATGTTGGAAGCTTTCATTATCAACACCTTAGTCGGTGCAATTGCCCCCTTTGCAGTTCTGATGGCTATCTTGTGGCTGTGTAAGAAGACTGGTAAATTCAATCACATCGCGGAACAGTTTGGACTTATTACTGTAGTTGCTTTCTCGTTAGTATTTTCAGGGGTAGGTCAGTATCAAAGACTTACATTTAGAACAGTTGACAGAGGCAGTAACCCTGTGGTTAAATACGAACAAGTTAAGCCAATCGTCCCAACAGAAAGCATCATGAGTGAAGAAAACAGGGACGAAAGGAAGAAACATTTTGATGATCTTGTGGACTGGAGGAAATAACTATGCATCAAGCAATCGTAGCAAAGATTGACGCAGTTAGCCCAATTATGGTAAAGGACAAGACTACTGGAGAAATGAATCCCGCAGATAGTATCCATCTGGCCACTGTTCTGGGTGAGCAAGTTGTTGTAAGCAAGGACTGGGGTGTTGGTTATATCGGCATTCTATTTCCTGTTGACCTACAGCTGTCTGAGGAGTTTTGCCGCGAGAATAACTTGTTCCGGTCTTCACAAGACAACAAGGACAATACTAAGAAGGGTTTCTTTGAACCTTCACGTCGTGTCCGGGCACAACCATTTCTTGGTGTAAAGTCAACTGGATTCTTTTCGTCGATTGATTCTATTGGATATGTCGGAAGCTTTGTGCTTGACATTGGTTACCAGTTTACCGAACTTAATGGGAAGCTGATTTGCCAGAAATACATTTCAGAAGCTGCAAAGAAACAGATTGCTGCTGCAAATGGACAGAACAAATCTCGTAAAGCTAACCTGTTTCCTGATTTTGCAAAGCATGTGGACTCAGAGCAATTTAAGCATTATGTTCAGACCATCCCTGAAGGTGCAATTCTGTCATTCCACCACAAGGTTCATGGCACTTCTTTCCGTGTTGGTTATCTGCCGGAGGTTGTACAACTTAACGCATTCCAGAAGCTTGTAAATAAAATTGTTCCAATCTTTCCAGAAACTAAGAAGAGCTATGTTGTAGGTACTCGAAACGTAATTCTTGGTGATGCAAACAAGGAAGGATATCATGGATCAGAAGCTTTCCGTTTTGAAGTTTTGGAATCTCTAAAGCCTCATATGGAATATGGTATGACCATTTATGGTGAGATTGCTGGGTATGCTAATGGGAAGCCTATTATGCCTGACCACGATGTTTCAGCCCTAAAGGATAAGGAGTATACTAAGAAGTATGGAAACACTGTGACTTATAGCTATGGTTGTAAGGAGCATGAATATCGTTTCCATATTTACCGTATCACTCGCCTGACGGTTGGTGGAGAGACTGTGGAAATGTCTCAACAAGAGTTGGATGCTTGGTGTAATCAACGTGGATTGCTTGGTCCTCTGGAAGTTTTTAATAAAATTGTGTACAATGGTGATCAAGACTTTCTGACCACTTTGGTGCACAATCTAACTGAACGACCAGCTTCTCTAACTGAAGACCTAATCAACCCTACTCAAATTTCGGAAGGTATTATCATCCGTATTGAGCATGACGGAAAGACTAGGTTCTTGAAGAATAAGAGCTACGCCTTCAAAGTGCTTGAAGGTATTTGTGAAACTATAGATACGGAGACTATATCTTGAGTTGGGTAAGACATCTCAAAACGGATACACCATCCTATAAAAGTTGGGAAATGATGATACAGAGATGCACCAATCCCAACTTTGATGGATATTTCAGATATGGTGGACGTGGTATAAAAGTTTGTGAAGAATGGAGAGATTTTATAAATTTCCACAACGATATGGGAGATCGGCCAGAGGGTATGTCTTTAGATAGGGTTGACGTGGATGGTGACTATTGCAAAGAGAATTGCAAATGGTCTAACCAAACTGATCAACTTTATAATAAAAGAAAGTCAGATAAGAACACAAGTGGTAGAACAGGTGTATACTGGCACAAAGGAGCTAGTAAATGGGCAGCTTCAATAACATACAAAGGTAGGCAACATCACCTAGGGTTGTTTGAAAGTTTTGACTGTGCTGTTTCGGCCAGGGAATCTGCTGAACTTAAGTTTTACGGAAAGGTGAGGAAAGATTGAAAAATATCTGTGAAGTTGTTGACACTGAAACCATTAATTGAGGTATAATATGAACTACACTGAATTTTTGATGTTTACTGGAAAGATTTCATCTGAGTATGGGTCAAAAGGTGAAGAGTTTAGACATTTGATCCTTGCACTGCTAGTTATGCTTGATGAGACTGATCAAGATGACTACTTTGGAACACAAGGTTGGAAATATCATTTTGGGTGGGAGGAGTGATGGATGCTGTGATTGTTGTTGGACCTCCTGGCAGTGGTAAGTCCACTTATGCCCGAGAAGTGATGAATGAGTACAAATCCGTCCGAGAAATCAATCGAGACAATTTTAGGTTTGGAGTTGTTCAACCAGGGGGCTCTTGGGCTACTTGGAGCCATAACAGTAAGGACGAAAAGATGGTCACGTCCTTGTGGAAGAAGTACTTTGACGAGTGTGTCAAGATGGGTTATGATTTAATCTTTACTGATGCTTCCTACTGCGACCCTAATAAGACATCAAGTCTGATTGGTAAGTTGGAAAGCTTGGGATACAAGGTGCATACTATTTATATGCAAGTCTCTCTTGAAGAATGCATCCGAAGGGATCTGATTCGTGGTAAGATGTCTGTTGGAAAAGAAGTTGTTGAAAAATTTTGGAGGAAAATGTATGGCAATTGATGGGAACGGTAAGTTCTTTATGGACGAATTTGATTATGAGGATCTTCGTGAGGCTGTAAATACGCTTGTGTACTTTACACACAGGGCAGCACTGGAGAGTGGCTGGTGGGATGGTTATGATTGGAGTGATGTTCACAAGCAAAACACAAAGGTCACACTGATCGCTAATGAGGTGTTTGAGGCACAAGAGGCTATTCGTGTGGATTCAAATGACAACCATCTACCTCAATATAAGGGTGTATTGACAGAACTTATCGATGTTCTGGTTCGGAGCGGTGATACACTTGGCCGTTATCAGGATGACGATAGCAGCATCGACCCAGGTAAGATCCTTGTGGATAAAATGAAGTATAACGAACGAAGAACTGATCATCGTCCAGATGAAAGGAAGAAGCCAGGTGGCAAACGCTTCTAATGGGCATAGAGCAGGACGTGTCAGGAGGTCTGGAAAGAGTAGGGACTGTTCCGATTGTGGAATACTATTGTCAACAGACAATAGGAGTGAGTATCTGGTAAGGACAAGGAGGCTGATTTGTACAAGCTGCTGGTCTTCTCGACAGTCTCAGTATACTAAAGATAACCCTAACTACAACATCCTAAAAACTGAGAAAGCTAGAGCTAGGAGGGAGTCTTGGAGTGAAGAGAGAAAACTAGCGGAGCGAAGGAAGTCAAGAGGCCACTATATGAAAAGGACGTATGGAATTTCCTTAGAGAAATACGACGACCTTTTAAAATCACAGCTTGGTTTGTGTGCTATATGTCGTACAGACAATCCAGGCGGAAAGGGAGATTTTCATGTGGACCACTGCCACGATACGAAAAAGGTAAGGGGTCTCTTATGTCAAAGTTGCAACATAGGCTTGGGGCATTTTAAAGATTCCATAAAATTCCTGGAATCAGCAATCGAGTATTTAAGGGAGTAGATATGAAAACTTACATGTTCACGCGAGAGTTCTATAGTACAATTCCAGGCTGGGAGATTGATCTATACAAGAGTGGAGATTTAAACGGGTCTTGGACCACTTGGAGGGGCTGCCTTATTGCAGCCCTGCTAGATTGCACAGATTACCCCGAGGATGCCCTTGAAGTGATGGACGAATCTACATTAGAGGAAGTGTGCCTAAGTAAGCTGGTCTACTGCTATGTGGAAGATCAATGACACCATCCCAGATTGAGTATGTAAAATCTTTAGATCCAAACAAGAGGGATGGAACTATTCAATCCTTCATCATGTCAAATCCAAATCTGCAAGAAGTTCAATTTGAGTCCTTCATGAAGTCTGTACTCAATAGAATCTTACAAGAGAAGTGGTTTTTGATTGAAAACAACGTAGATTTGTCCAGGAAGATCAATGAACTCTCTAAGTGAGTACGAGAGGCTGTGTATGTTCATGGGATGTCTCCGTGAGATGCGTAGCATCACAAAGATGCTTGCATCTGAGCTTAGGTTTAGAATGGATTTCTACAGGTATATGGAGTATCTAGACTCAGATCCATTTGAGTCTAAGCGGATGACATTCGATGAGTGGATAAAGGAGAAGTGATGCTAGAGCTTTATGGAAAAGACAGCAAGGGAGGTTTGAAGTATTGGGCTGTGTTTACTCGTGGGGATGAAATCCACGTTAAGCACGGTAAGGTTGGTGGAAAAATTCAAACCAAGGTGACAAAGGCAACTGCAAAGAACATTGGCAAGTCAAATGAGACTACACCAGAACAGCAGGCAGATATCGAGGCAGAGGCCAAGTGGGTTAAGCAGAAGAAATCGGGATACTTTGAAACCCAAGAAGAGGCCCTGAATTTCCAAGAATTCACCCCTATGAAGTGCCAGGACTACAAGCATTATCCGCACAAAGTTGTGTATCCAGGATACGTTCAGCCAAAGCTGAATGGTATTCGTGTTATGATTGACAGGGACGGGCAAGCATGGAGTAAAGCTGGGGAGCCATACTCCCTTCCGAAGCACCTACAAGACGGCATAAACAAGCTGGCCCTTAACAATGCAATTCCACTTGGATTGGACTGTGAAGCCTATGCTGGACTGGAGTCTGAAGGTGGGCTGAGCTTGCAGCAGATTGTGTCTGCGTTCCGAAAGCCAAATGAGAACACTGATAAGCTCCAACTGTGGATCTATGACATTCCGGCTTCTAATGTCGGGTTTGAACTTCGTACACGTCTGATGGACTCTCTGTCAACGGACATTATAAACCTGGACTTGGAATACCTGTTTAAGGTTGTAGATACCTCCTATGTGTACACCAAGGAAATCTACGACAGTGTACATGACAACTATGTAAAAGCTGGCTATGAAGGCAGTGTCTGGAGGAACGTGTACGGTCAATACGAATTTGGTAAGCGAAGCTATGATGTAATTAAGCGTAAGCCAAGGCAGGAGACAGAAGCTCGTGTAGTTAGTGTGGAGGAGGATAAAAATCAACAGGGTGTGCTGTTGTGTGAGTTGGAAAACGGAGTTCAAGTGGAGTGCCTGATGCTCAAAGAAGCTGACCCTGACGTGAACTATCGTCTCTGCGTTAACGCAGAGAAGCTAATCGGAAGTTTCATTACCGTCGAGTTTGAGGAATACTCTGATGCCGGAATTCCAACAAAACCCGTAGGCATAAAACTTCGGAATGTACGTGTTGACAATGGTAAGTGGGTTGTGCTAGAATAATCCTACACTGAACAAAGGAGGAATTATGAGTAAGAAATTTGGTAAGATGAAGCCTGAAATCAAGAGGAAGTTCCTGGATGCACTTACTTCAGGTAAGTACAAAAAGACTGAGGGCAGTCTCAAAGAGGCACTTTGGGATGACCAAGGTGGCGATAAAATGGTGAACTGTTTCTGCGCTGGTGGTGTGATTATGGATCTATACGCAAAGGAAAAGAAGAAATCTTGGAATGTACTCTTCCCAGATTATGAGGAAGAGCCAGACAAGATCCCAAACAAGGTATTGGCCTGGGCTGGTCTGCCTGAAGTCAACAATATTCACTTTACCCGACACAGCAGTATCATGTATGTAAACGATAGAGTCTACAAAGGTGTAGACGGGTACGAGAAGGTTGTTGAATATGTGGAAAAATATCTATAAGGAGTAATAATGAACAACACAGTGGAAGTTGTACGTCACATTCGTCACCACGTTGGTGGCTGGTATCCTGCTGACGTAAGTAATATGCATGGAATTACCGTAGTATTTACAATTGACTACGAGGATAAGTATGTATCGGCAAGCTGGTCGGTGTGTCACGACGTAAATTTTGACCGTAAGGAAGGTATTCGACGGGCAAAGCTTAATAACCAAGGCCTTATGTTTCCTCTTGAGAACGTAAAGGGACTGGGAGGATTGGTATATGCCCTATCCGTAGCAACAGAGGCTTGGAGCACAGAGTATTTCGAAATGCGCGCAGCCTTGAACAAGGTTAATGATCGTATTCGTCGGTTTAGGAAAGAAAATGACGATCTTTGTTAACCTCCCCGATATCATGCTGGCGATGAGCTGGCTTAACATGTCCGTTTGGTTGTGTAGGATTTAAGACAAAGCCCCTTTTGGGGCTTTTCTTTTGTCCAGAGGTGTGATAGACTACGTTTTTAACTTGGAATGTGGAAATGACTACCAAACAGAGCATGACGGCAATTATTCAGGACAAACGTGGAAGGGTGTTGTCCATAGGGCAGAACTCCTATGAGAAGACTCACCCGCTTCAGGCTATGTACGCCAAGAAATCGGGAAATGAGCACAAAATTTTTCTTCATGCTGAAGTTGCTGCCATTGTCAAATGTAAAGATTTGTCAAAAGCACACAAGATTCTGGTTTTCAGATATAATAACCAAGGTAAACCGATGAATGCAAAGCCTTGTCAAATTTGTGAAGAGGCCATTAAGGTTGCAGGAATTCGATATGTGGAACATACTTAAGGAGGGCCTATGAGGATCAAGAATGCAGAAGAGATGCGATTCCGTACATCCAAGACTGGATTGGAGATGAAATACTACGAAGATATTGTGGAGAGGATCACCCATTGCCTCAGTTCAGTCTGGAAAGATCCTACGGAAAACTGCAGTAGTGTACTCGTAAGCTGTCACTACTCAGCAGAACTGACAGATGAACAAGCCAGAGACATCCTTAGTGATATCTCTCATGAACTTGGACTTCTTGATTACCAAGTTTCTGTTGGAACGGATTTCTATGGACGACCTGGACCGATGGAGGTATCATGGAAATAGGCACTAACATCCAAAACGACTACTCCACGTTTCTGGAGGACCTTTCAATTAAGTTGGTTTGTGATCCTGACAACGAAGTTATACTCAAACGTGTGCACGCTTTGATGAAGCTTGCAGTGGAAGTGGCTGATGCTTACGACTCAAAACCTGACTATTGGTGCTCTTGTTCTCAGTGTGAAAACTTCAAGGAACATGCACAGGATATACTTAATGGGGATTATTGGAGGACTAAATGACTAACCAGAACAACATTACCCAGGCGGCAGGGCAAGAAATCGGGTTCAGCGATGACCAGTTGCTGGCTATCGCTACCGCAGCATGGGAAACGAATTCCAAGGAAGCGTATTCGCCAGATGGCCTGTTGATGGCGTGCGCTGCCGTGCAGGCCGCCTTGCTATCCAAGCTGCGCGCCCCTGTAGCCGATGAGCGGGCGGCGTTTGATCCGGAGGTGCTAGCTGAACGTCTGCGCGATGTGGCCGCAAGCCACTACGAAACCGCGCTGGGGTTCGGCATTTCACGCGACAACTTTGAGCGATGCGCAACCGACGCGGCGAAGATCGCCCATGACATGGCAAGCGCCCCTGTAGCCGGGGAGGCGCAGCCAGTCTGCTGGATCGAGAAAGATGTGCTGGAAAGCGTGCGCGACGAAGGCAGCGACGCTTGGGTGTACTGGCGTCCGGCTGGCCATGTCGCGGAGCATGACGAAATGCCGCTCTTTGCCGCGCCCCAGGCCAGCGAGGTGAAGCCGGTCGCCAGGATCGACGGTTTCGGCAACCTAACCTGGCTGACTTCCGATGCACCGTTCAATAGCTACCTCTATGCCACACCCCAGACTGGCAAGCCCAAGTTTGCGGACACCTACGAGGGTGTGGCAAATGGGTAAGATTGTTGTTGGAAGGAAGGCTATGAATACTTGGTCTATTCATAGGAAGTCTGATAGACCTACAGACTTAGATGTTTGGACAGATAGCAGGGACTACCTACCTGATGGTAGGGAGGATGTCTGCGTAATGCCGGGGGAAGTGATGTTCGACTTTTCCTACGAAAGTCAAATCTGGGGAGTGGCTGTAAATAGGGACCTATTAGCTATTAAATTGTCCCACCTAACTTATGACATCTTCTGGTGGAAGCATGTGCAGGATGTTTTGGTGCTGAGTCAGAGGACTAGTGGTAGGTATAACCGAATCCTCTACAACACTTTGAAAGAACACTGGAAGGTGGAGCATGGCAACAAAGACTTCCTTTCCTTATACAAGACTAAGGATGAATTCTTTGATGACTTTGTGCCAAAGCAACACGAACATGATCTTTTGCATGAGATGGTTGCATATCCAGAGAAACCAGTGTACACTACTTGTTTGAAAGATGGACACGAAGTGTTTATTGATCGTAATAAGTTCAACAATCTTCCTATGTACAGCCAAATACGGATGTTCAAAGAGGAGATAGCTGTTATTGCACTGGAGCGGTGGCTAATCCCTCAGTTGACAAATAAGGGACAGTCAATTACAATACAACAAGCCTGGAATAAGAGTCTGCACAAAACTGTGACAGTCCTTACAAAGGGGTGGGCTTCAGAGTTTATCATTCTGAACCTGGAACATTTTCTAAAACCACTCCACACAGAGATGATGAATGTGTTGGAGAAACTTAATTTAAAGGAGATTTATATGTCAAAGACCATTAGTCTAGAAACCCTGAAGGAACTGCTGTCAACCAAGGTAGACACTGAAAGCTATTACTTCCGTAATGTGGATATGAGCGATGCGGAGGCTGTGGCAGAGGCACGAGAAGCAGCCATGGATGAATTCAGTTCCATTCTGGCAGACGGTGACTTCTTGGAAGAGGGTGTGTTCGTAGAACAGGACGGTGGTGGAGAAGGTGGAGCAGAAGACTGCTACACAGTTTTCAACATTGACGGAGTGTTCTACAAAGTGCTTTACAGCTACTATAGCCACTACGGCTATGAGCTGGACTATGCTACAGTCCAAAAGGTAACACCAAAGAAGCAAACAATCACAGTTTACGAGTAAGAATTCAGGGGCTTCGGCCCCTGTTTGCATTGGAGGGCATGTGAAATATACAGTAAGTGAGCTGGAAGAGATGGCTCTAGATTTCCTGTACATGTCTGGGAAGGGTGATCCAAGGACTGATGTGCTTGTGCAATCCTTGTCACACTACTTCAGGACTAATCCAGATTCAGTTATGCACCAAATACGGATACTGGCAAGAGGGGAGGATATATGAAGTCAGTAACACTTGAAGAAATCGAAAGTGAGTTTGAGGGTACTAATTTTGGATCCAATTCTAACCACCTAGAGATTCTAGTGGAGGGGGTTGTACATAAATCCGCTGGGTATTATGTGGGACATACCCTGGATATGATTATGATCCGAATGAAACTAATCGGAAAGAATAAACTTCCAACCAGTAGGGGTAGAAAGTTTATGAGGGACAACTATAATATTTGGAGCAAGCTATGACCTACTTTCAATACCTAAAAGCCGTCTCGGTGGATTGCCTGAAAGCATGGGGTAGGCTACCAGAAGTGCTAATCGACCTCTGGTCTGCTATTAAGGGTTTTCTGTACTATGTTGCTCAACTCCTAGTACACATAATCCTTCCGGTGTTCCCACCATTTTGGTTCCTATTGGCCTGGGTTGTTAAAAAGTATGACGAAAGGGCTGAAGCGGTTAGAAAGGAAACATTACAGGATCTTAGGACCAGCTACGGAAGGCGGCATCAAAAGTTATGATATGCTTATAGAATCGACATGTCCCTAGGATGTGTCGATTTTTCGTATTTATTTGTACATGAGGAGGAATGATGAAAGAAACATACATGGTGGTTATGGACCAGGATGAACTAGACAAGTTTATCGGTTGGCTGCCAGATACAAAGAAGGGAGAGACTTACTACTTCTCCTTGTTGGCTAGAAATAAGTACATGAGGGACCTAGGGATTGGCACGATGAAATCTGACAAGCACCAATGTGCACGTTGGGTAGCTGGGAAGGATCGTATGCTATTAAAGCTGCTTCAGACGGAAAGTCCCATCGGATCCTACGCAGTTAAGGGGCTTGAAGTGCCACAGGAGGCCCTGGCAGCCTATGTGACAGTAAACCCACGTAGTCATGTAAAGGCAGCGAAGCTGGCCCTCAAGCGTCTGGCTGATGTTGTGGCAGATGGAGAGGATAATCCTAATGTCTATCAGGAAAGCTTGACAGCACTGCACAAGGCTATGTCCAGGAAGGTGTTTGTAGATATTGACTTTGATGGAGTAGTTCTGGGGCACACATTGGCACGCCTACGTGGTAAGATCAATCCAGGCTGCTTATCCGTTGTAACCACCAGGGGAGGGTTTCACCTGCTTGTGGAGTTGGGTAAAGTGGACGGCCAGTACGTAGAGACTTGGTACAGGGATGTTGCTTCCCTCCCAGGTGCAGACATAATTGGGGACAATATGCTGCCCATTCCAGGCACCTATCAGGGCGGATACATCCCAAGGTTGCTCACCAATATCTCACAAGTTGTTGAGGATTGCTATACGTCTTACAAGAGCCTCCTAGGTCTTACATGAAAGCCTACAAGAATAAGTTGGCTAAGAAGATACTGAAGTAAAGAAAAAGCCCCTAAGGAGAAATCCCTAGGGGCTTATTTTATTCCTTGTCCTGTCTTAAGAGGTGGCACATAGCCGCCTCACACACTAGAAACAGCATACAAAAGAGTATTAGCATTAAAATCTGTAAAGGCACCCATGGAACAAAAACACCAAGGCCCAGCCCAACCAGAAATGCATAACCGAACCAAGATAGATACCATAAACTGTAAAATGAAATCATCCTTCAATATCCTCTTGGACCAGCTTAATTAGTTCCATACACATCCTCTTGGACAGGTATGGCCTGATTAGGGAGTATAGTTCTTCAGTCTCCCAAATCGTACGTTCAGTCGAGTGTCCCAGATCATCCGAAAAGACGAACAGAGGGCCGTCTAAGATGTATGACTTCAGGACTAACTTATGTTGTGGGGCCAGATAGATATCTTGTGAACTTTTCTCCCTCCAACGTACCTCATTTTCTTTACACCAAAGCTCAAAGCTCATACTACCCCCTTGCTAAGTGTTTTGCACGTTCATCGCTGATAGACCTGTCCCATGTGCTGAAGTGTTGCTTGTCACAGATTTTACACCTCAGACTTATACCATAAACCAGTCTATCTTCGTAGACCGTGGTGAACCAGCCTTTAGACAGGACATACCAATCATGGCCCCACCAAAAACATTTCATCGAACCTCCTTGAATAGTCTTTCGCTGAGGTGGTACTTCTCCCACCAAGCTTCAGTTCCATATACTGGGTTTAGCTCTTCAAGCTCTACCCATCTCTTAACCTTCTTCAGATGTTCCTGTTTCAATTGTCGTGACCTTCTAATCAACTCTGAGAACTTACTCATACTGCCCACCCCGATACAGTGGCGTAGTCTTTGTAAATCTTGACATTCAAACCATACTCTGCCTCCAGCTTCCATAAGGCAGCCATGGCATACTCATCAGAAGTGAATCTACTGAACATAAATGAAAGCTCATGTTTTCCTCCACTTGCAAAAGTTTCAATCTCATGCACGAGGTAGGCAAACTCGTTATCAAAATCCATATGTCCTGTACGTGTGATGGGAACAACTTCCTTAGCCACACGGTAGGCTCCCTTCAACACATCAAGCCACTCATATTTTTCCATCATCCCTCCTACTGTATAAGTTAACACCAGCCCGAAACCACTAACAAGTCCTGTTCATGCAGGTTGTCCACCTTAAACCCCCCGGCATCAGAAAAGAAAAGGCAAACCAGTTAGCCTGGAGGCAAGCTTGATCTTTCTCGGTCATCTTCCTTTCCTCCTAGATCATCTCTTTGATTTTAGATAGAAGCTCTTCAATTTTACCCAAGCTCTCCTTGATGACTTCAGCCTTTCGGTGTTCTTTTATGTCCTCCCGAACAAACCTAACCTTCTCCAGGTCAATCCATAGGGTATATCCTTTGTGATACCCAGAAGACCAACTGACATACGCACATCCCTCTTGGGAGCAGTTGTCAACCACCACACCACAATCCCCTGTGCTAATCTCCTCTACTTTCTCTCCAATCATCCATTTTTCAAATTTCATTTCTTCCTCCCGTTGTATTTCGGCATGATAGATAAATAGTTCTTCTGAGCCTTCTCTTGCTTCTCTCTCATCAATTCAGCTAAATCTTGGACATCTTCGTAGAGGCTATCTAAGATTACCCAGTCGTGTCTCAAACCCCTAAATTGGCTTATACCCCCACAGAGGAGCCTAGTACAATCAACATGTCAAGCTTGCTCATTTTCCAAACCCCCTGTAGAAAAGACAGCACCCATTGTATCCTAGGGCAGTATCCCTGTCAATCAAATATTTGTATCTATTCATCTACCCAATCCTCAATAGATCCTAGATTAGCTACAAATGCTATCAAAACTACCACACAAATAGGCCACATAAAAACACTCCAAAACTCCATGTACCCCTCCTTTAAATATCCTACTGTAGCACACCTAAATATCTTTGTCTACTTAGTTAAGGTGCTTCTTATTGACCCGCTAACCATCCAAGGTGCTTCCATAAACTGCCTCTATACATCTGAGGGCCAGACATTGATCTGAGGTGCTGAGCACCCTCCCTCCCCACGTTACCCCTATTCATTATAATCTAGAAATATCCACGATGTCAAGAACTAAAGTGTAAAAGAGTGTAACAGGAATGGCTATCATATGGGGCAAGCTATGTCTAGGGAAATCATCATACTCTTACAATAAGTAGAGTCTAGTTACATTTGGCCCCCTTGTAGGCAGAGACTATAGGGCATGCAAACATCATCAAGACAATCAATTAGGCCCTAGTTGTTATTTGGGTTATCGTATAGGCTGTATAAACACAAGGAGATACCTTAATGAGCAAGACTGTAGGGCTAAAGGTAGTAATGGATGTTGGATGTGGCATGCGTGCATATTCCCTCACACCTGAGGCAGACCTGCTAATGAGTAAGGCTTATACCCCCTGGTATAATGAAAAGGGTGATAAGTGCTACCCCTTCGTTGGCACTATGTATGACATGACAGCGTTGGAAAACCTAATGCTGGGTGTCAACCAATCTGTTCAATACGAGCGTGAGGAAAAGGATATGCAAGATATCGGACAATCTGATGACGATGAAGTACAAGCTATGCTGCTGGCCCTCTATTCCCTTCGTGACAACGGCCCCCAACACCCAACATACGGTGTATGCTTTAACGTCACGGAACTGGTCCATCCCGAAAGCGAATCCGCCTGCGGGTATACTCTGGTGAGCAATGTAGCTTATGCTGCCGGTCTCCATAACTGCACTTACCCTGTATACGAGATTATTGAAACAATGCCAGAACAAAGTCACTTGCCCCTTCAGGGAGTTCACAACTGGGACAAGGAAAGCCGTATGGGCCTGGGTCGTTACAAGCTGGTGGACATGTGTATTTCCTACCTGGAAAACGTAGGAGGCCAGTATGATTGAAGTTCCTCTCTGGTTGTTTTATCTGGCGGCTGTCCTGGCTGGCATTGGGCTGGGGTCTACCCTATGCTACCTATTTAAGTAGACTCAACAGGCCCTTCGGGGCCTTTTCTTTTGCCCGCAAGAATGTAAATGTAACAAGATACAACAAGCAATAATATTGTGTAACAGTGCAGGAATACAACATTTCCAGGCGTGAAATGTAATAAATTGTAAATCTGGTTGACATTTAAGGGGGACAGAGTAGGGCAGGCCCGACCCTACAGTACCCGTTAGTACCTAACGTCCGACCTTTATATCTTAGAAGCATGCGCGGCGCGGCATGCACATTTTTCTACTTAGTGTCCCCCTCTGATAGCTCCTAAGTATTGATTTATATAGGTATTAGATATTCTCTATTGATTAGTGTATGGGTCCATAGCCCTAACGTGCCATGTCCCCCTTAATGGGCTGTTATATAGGGCAGGCTTATAGCATACAAGCCTTGCCCTACAATAGTCTTAGAGAATTGCTATAAGCCCTTTTAAGCGATTTTCTTGTTTAGACTAGGTTTGGTATTGCCAATCTCCTTTTGAAGCCTCAGAAGCTGTTTTAGAGGGTCTATTTCTCTTTTCTTTCTCTTCTTTCCTGCTGATAGCTGTCTGATACTTAGTCTGTTATTGAAATAAGAAAAGCCCCGATTAAGGGGCTTATGTTGCTTATTTGCTACGTTCTAGGTTTCTGCACAGATACCCTAAATTCAACGTTAGGTTCATCTTTTTCATAAATTTCTACCCATCCGTCAGCACTAAAGTCAGTTACATCCCTTTCATATTTCCAGTACCATCCGCGAGCTACGCTGTAACGCTTTGACCAAAGATTTTTTGTGATTTTCATGATTTCTCTCTCTCTGTATGTGTATGCGTTAGTGCATGAACAGAATTCTACAGGAACTAGGAACGAATGCAAGCCCATGGCTATTGAATTTAGCTATGGGCCTAATAGGTATTTCCTACTACATTTTGATATCTCTTACCCGCCGCGACGAGTGCCGTAGTTATCCAAACCTGAGGATATGTAGGGCGTAGCAGTGATTACCACACCAGGAAAGCATCCCTCTAGGGCACTACGAAGCCACGGAGCCTCAGCTTCCCAAGCTGCTAGGGCCATTTCAGGAGTTGCCTTGTTGCCCGTTGTGACACGGCTGTATGGCTTACCATCGGTGCAGATATTCCAGGTTTTCATGGTTGTATTCCTTAAAAGAATCGAATTTCAGGGCGTTCACGGCCTGCGGCGTCTGCCATTTTACAAGCTTTCTTGTGGTGATCTATGCAAGCCTCTTTTGCCTCTTTGTCAGAGGAATACTTTCCAATCTTAACAGGTTTTTGGTTAACATCGTTGCCGTTAGAATACATCTTGTGCAAACTGGCTAAGCCTCTAGAAACATAGTAAAGATAAATCATTTCTCTTCTCTCTTCGTTGTGGGAAGCTTGATTGCTTCGTCCATGTAAAGATATTAGACCATCTGAAAATGGAATGCAAGCGGGAACAGCCCCAAAAGGGGCTATTTACAGACTTTTACATTTATCCCACTTGTACAGCTTCTGCCTCTGGATACTCTTCTTTCACCAAAAGAAATTCATCCCCTGTCAGGGTGAGGGCAGAACCATACAGCCACTCCCCATCAAATGGGCTATTAGTCTCAGAAAAGCGGCGCGGATGGCGGCGACTAAAACCGTAGTATTGAAACTTAATCTCTCCATCCCATCCCTTATACTTACGACGTGCGATATAAAGATTCACTTCCATCTCCTGTAAATGTGCTACTTATAGGTACATCCAGCCACGGTAAAACTGAGGCTCTATATGCCACTCCTGATGGGATTGACGTATCTCATTGTATAGGTATTCGCCCAGGTGCAACCGGTCATGTCCCTGATCTAGCTCCTTCCTGTCCTGAAAACCTACACCATGTCCAGCACACGTAAGGTATAGATCATGTCCGAATGCAGCTTCAGGGCTACCAATGTCGGGATGATTACCATACCCAGGCATTCCCAAAACTTCTCTCACAGTGTAGGTGTACGACCCTATGAAGTTTTGAACGAAAGACGTAGCCCAATCCCTGGCCTCCTTTGTGACCCGTGGGTTTGTCCCCTCTGGGGCATCAGCCCAGATGGCGGCAATCAGGAAGTGTTTGACAATAGTGTCAACATCCAGCCCATGCGCCAGATATTGGTCATACTCTTCACTACTCATGCCAATTTGGTTACGTACCCAATTATCGAAATCTACCCCTTGATTCTCAGGCATGGAGGCAAATTTCATGCGAAGAACGTTAACTTTGTAGGACGTTGCCGTGTGATTGTATTTCATGATATTTCACAGAAGGGAGTAGGGGCCAACTACGCAATACTCTTTCTTGCTGAAGTAAAACACCCGATCATACTCCAAAAGCTTTGCCGTGCGGCTAGATTGCTTACGATAGGTGTTTCCGTTCTGGTGAAAGATGGTCGACACCGGCAGGGTTTCAAAATGGGCGTACATTCGCATCGTTGTAATTCCTTAGGGGCCGAAGCCCCATTTGCTCACACTTCGTTGTAGGACTTTGCCTTAGCAGTGGCAACCTTCTGAGCCTCTTCTTTGCAGGTCATTTGGCTTCCCGACCACTGCAAAGCACCATCAGACATAACCACTTGAGGGACATAACGCTCACCCCGAAACTCGAAAGCCGGGACTACGAAAATTTTTGCGCTGAATTCCATGTCTGTCTGCCTTGTGTTTGTTGGCTTGCTGTATTGCTTGCCATGTACGTATTACAACATGGTCAAAAACCTAAGTCAAGCGTATTTTGCCCATTTTACAATCTTTTACAATTCCAGCTTAGGCCGATTGGCCCAATTGGAATAAATGGCTAGTCTTGCATCAAAATCCGAATCGTGCCCCGCTCTAGATAACTCTGTCCCTAAAAAGTTACCTTTGCCTATGTACTCTTCGATGGCACGCTTTGCAACCGTATATTCATCGTACGTGATAACGACCGTCCTATAGGCGTCCCCTAAAGACCCACACATCCAACTGGACATGTACACATATTGGTAGCCCCTCCGATGGAGATAATATTCATTGTAGCCCCATTACGAGGGCCGTAGAATCCTGCTTGAATCACTACGTCAAAGATTTGCTGTACAGTTTTCACGTTTAGTACTCCGGTCCATACTCGATTGCATACAGGGGTTCTTTTGTGTTTTTGTCTACAATCACAAGATTGTATTGGTCATCCTCAATAGCGACACGCCCCTTTGAATACTCCGAAAGGTAGCCTTCTTCACGTAGCCAAGACAACACCTTGCGGTTACTGTCAAGTTTCTCGAAGTCAGCTTTCGTAATCACCCCGTGCGCATACCAATTATTCCAAGTCCAACCACCTTCGGTTTTCCAGGCGTCAATACTAAGGATTTTCATGGTTTACGCCTTCTTGTTGAGTTGGAGGGTGGCTTTTTCGACCTCTGCTATTGCAATGAGCCTATCAAACATATCGAGTACGTCTTGATGAGTGGTCTTGTCGCTATCATTGAATTCAAAAAAGGAGATAAACTTACCTTTGGTAATCTTTCTTACCTTACTACTCATCCAATCGCCGATGCTCAGCAGGTCGTTCAAGTAGAAGTTTTGGGTATCAACTGCTACCACTACGGCTCCTACTCCACACATGCACAGATTAGACTTGTCTGAAAGCATGTGGGCATAGGTCAGCGGCATATCAGCTACATATGCACCATCTTGGTTCCAATTTTCCTTGTTCAGAATCAAAGATTTACCTTTCTTGAGCATTTCAGCGATAATCATGTCTGTCCTCTATTTAACTTGTTGATTCAGGATGCGAACAAGGCAGTTGGCCTCATGTTTTCCATAACGTTTAGCGAAATACCACACCCCTGTGCCAGTGTGTACGGCTCCCCATTGGTGGCGGTTAGTCTCTGGGTTCAGGTATTGGGCAAGTTTATACATTGTATCAGCTTTTGATAATCTTGTGGTAGGCCGTCAAAGAGGCAGCCAGGACGGCCATTTGTTCCGGGTTAAAAAGCTTCACTACCTCAGCCACCAGGGAAACCCCAGGCGACGTAAGGACGATAGCATTAACTGCCAAGAAAATCAAGGCAAAAATCTTAATGAACAGGAAGCCAAAGCTTTTTACGTCTTCAATGTTAATCTTTTGCATGTCGTTTCCTTGATGTATTTTCAGTGACTCTATTACAGCATGATCTTAAAATCTATGCAAGTTATTTCTCAATCGTATTCAATGGCATCAGCATTTTCTTTCAGGAATTGATACATATCACTCCCAGTTCGGAAATGAACCTGCCGGCCGTCGGATAGAGGAATTTCAAACACCCCTATTTCCACATAATAGAAAGACGTTACCTGCTTTCCATTAAACTTCAGGATAATTTCCATTGTTAGCCCCTTTGTTTGAGTTGATATAAGGATTTTAGACGACAAAAAGCCCCGTGTCAACGGGGCTATTTGTAAAACTTTGTAAGTATCAGGAAATCTACTCAGGAATTTCTATCGAATGATAACTGAGACAGTGAGGGGCAAACTCCTTGCAATCATCCAGGCTGTCAAAGAAATAGGGGACAGGCCCCGATTTGGCCAGACCAAATCACTTTGTAGCTGGCCTTACCCGAAACTCTACCGCAAATCCCCAGGACGGGGCGATTGTATCTTTCCAGCCATCAAGTGGACCCTCTCTCCACTGGACAGGGTGCCCATCTGCCCACTTTTTGATAACTTCTGCGTGTTTATGGGGTTTCATTTGACTATTTCTCCTAAAGCGGTTTCTTTTTGGCAAAAGTGGTTTCTTTTTGCAACCAGATCGGTTGACAGATCGAATTTCGTGTGCTACACTAAACACATTCTGAGCCAAAGCGAAGAATGTATTTAATGTATTCATCTGAAGTAGACTTATTACATCTTAAGTATTACATAGGATATAGCTAATCCTACTCCTACTCCAAAAAAAGATAGAAAGAAGAGTATACATAACTGTAAACATGGTCAATCCTCATCAGAGTCTATTTCTAGTTGTATATCGTCGTAAGCTTCTTGCAGTACATAAGCAAGACTCTCTGCTGCATTGTGATCTATGATGTATGACTGTCCAGCAATGATGAGTTTAACCTCTCCACGCTTAGATACATCGTACTCTACAGCAAGACCGTTAGAAATTTTACGGATGATGGTCTTTTGAATATTTTTCATTTCACAGATTCCCTTAAAGGAGGATGGGGGAGTAGGTAGTACCTGTCTGATGGTCTGTAAAAACCATAATACCACAAATTTCAAGTTCTTCGTCAGTCATTCCTACTGGACTGTGCCATTCGTACCTATTCCCTGCTACCTTAAACATCGCCCTAAGATTTGGGATTCTGGCTACCTTACGTGCCACTATTCTTTATCCTCATCTTCAGCAGCAGAATAGCCTTGATGCCAACACTCATAGGCATCTGAGAAGAGTGGATGTTTGCAATCTCCCCGGTTTCCTCCTGCATAGTAGCAATGGTAACCGTCATTGTACCATGTATACTCATCCTTGATAGAAATGTACTGCGCCTTAGTCATATCATGCCCCGCATTCATAAAGTTAGAAACCATATTAGATATCCTCCAGTTCACTTTCCCACGCAAGCCCTTCCCAGCCATCTGCTGCTTTAATGTAATAAGCGACATCGGCCCCCTTCTCGAATAGAAGGGCCTCAGCAGTAATCTCTACTACCTGCCCCCTGTGCAAGCTATAGTCCGGGTGTGTATCAGGATGCCCGTAGTCGGGATAGTTGAAACGCTTCTTGGTGCCAATCATTGTACTGCCCTCCACTAAGAAAACATATTAAAACAGAGATTTTTGCTTATGTCAATCAGTCTTCTATAACATCATACCCACGGACATACATACTACCAGGGTCTACAGCCAGGGCAGGAAAAATCCTGTTGAATTTCAGGGTGGACACCAGGGGCTCCCCTATTTGATAGTTCAGTCCAGGTATACAACGGCTCACAGAGGCCGTTATCAGGCCGTTTGAGACGCTTTCCACCTTGCAGGGGACCCAAGTACCCATGCATTCATAGAATGCGCTACAGCCCTTCCTAATCGTTGCCTTCATACCTTTATCCTTTTAAGTAGCATAATTTGTTTGAATTAAATAATCCCTAACCGCTTGGCTCTGTCCAAAACACCATACATCCCCGCTTGCTCCAAAGCTTCTATAGTTTTGTACTGGTCTAAGACCTTTTGGTCTTCTTCGGTCCAGGTGGGAGAACTATCACCAACAGGTTTGCGCAATCCGGACATGTCCCCTTGTTGGGCCAATTTTATATCTTCCCAGTCATACCCAAAAATCTTATTCATGATTTACCTCTTTGTGTTTGATTACGTTAAAGAGATTTTAGACAACAAAAAGCCCCGTGTCAACGGGGCTATATGTAAAACATTGTAACTTATTCCACCTTCTCCCAGTGGACACCCTCTACATACTTAAAGCATGCATTGGGGCTATACAGAAAGAAGTAGGGAGACTCGGGGGCGGAAATTTCTACTGTTTCGTCATCCGAGTAGACAACCTCATACTCCTGTCCTACTTCAATGGAATGACTAGCAATTCCTTTTTTGAGAATCCTTACCTTATCGCCCACCTTAAGCATGTTTTACTCTCCTGTAGAATAGTTTAATTAAGCCGGGACGACTTCACTAGCAAACATACCGGCGAGTCTTACGGGATGATCAACCTTAACCCACAACTCCATCCCATGGGAGCCGATTTCTGCTACCGTGTACACATTTCCAACAGTCACATAGTCTCGCGTGTCGTCCTGGCTACGACTTACAAACCGTACCTTATCTCCTACCTCATATTCATGCATTTATCCACACTCCCTCGAAAGATTCCCAGATAATCCCTTGCGGATCACGGACGAAGAT
>Ga0182736_1000276_pt1 | contig 92093 bp, 80 predicted proteins | sample eDN5th30CKraftBY_FD_128882 | JGI IMG/M metagenome (GOLD analysis project Ga0182736, IMG submission 128882) | Enriched backyard soil microbial communities from Emeryville, California, USA - eDNA 5th pass 30_C Kraft BY (version 2) (version 2) | ecosystem: Environmental > Terrestrial > Soil >... | reverse complement strand
TCCGCCACCACCAATCGGAACGATAACCAGGTCAACATTGGGTAAATCTTCCATAATTTCAACACCTACGGTGCCCTGGCCTTCAATGATGCGGTAGTCATCAAAAGGAGGCACGAAAGTCATATTATTGGAAGAGGTATAAGCAAGTGCCTCTTTTAAGCAATCATCAAAAGTGTCTCCGGTAAGCATAATTTCTATGTACCCATTACCAAACATAGTTGTTTGCGTAACTTTTTGTTTTGGTGTAATTTCCGGCATAAAAACGACACCTTTGACGCCCAACTTGCTACAGGAATAAGCAAATCCTTGCGCATGGTTGCCTGCACTCGCACATACTACGCCTCGTTTTAACTGCTCGTCAGTCAGTGTGCTAACCATATTATAAGCACCTCTTAATTTATATGAACGTACGACTTGTAGATCTTCCCGCTTAAGGTAGATTTCGCATTCGTATTTCGCTGAAAGTCTGGGCTGATAGCTTAAAGGGGTGCGATTAACAATATTTCTTAATCGCTCCGAAGCACTTTGAAAATTCAATTGCGGATTCATTAGAAAAATTTTTGCCCCGAAGTTCTCTAAACGCTCTTCGGGGCAGATTTTTATATATTAGCGGCTAACCAGTCGCCAACTTCGCTGGTTTTATAAGATTTATTACCTTTTCCAGCTAAGTCTTCGGTAACAATACCTTCAGCTAACGATTTGTTAACTACTGTTCTGATAAGTTCTGCCTCTTCTTTCAGTCCAAATCCATCTTCGAACATCATAGCTGCAGATAATACGGTAGCAAGCGGATTGGCAATGTCTTTACCGGCCGCTTGTGGATAAGAACCGTGGATAGGTTCGAATAGGGAGGTGTGTACGCCAATAGAAGAAGATGGCATTAAGCCCATAGAACCCGAGATGACAGAGGCTTCGTCTGTTAAAATATCGCCGAATAGGTTTTCTGTAATGATTACATCGTAGGAATTAGGCCATTGCACTAAACGCATAGCAACGGCGTCTACAAACTCATAGCTTACTTCTACTTCTGGAAAATCTTTTTCCATATCTTGTACAGTTTCTCTCCATAAACGAGAGCTTTCCAATACATTTGCTTTGTCTACACAGCAAAGCTTTTTACGGCGCCCCATGGCCATTTCAAAGCCCAGTTTAGCTAAGCGTTGGATTTCTTCACGGGTGTAGGTACAGGTGTCAAAAGCCGTATTTCCATTATCTTTTCTACCTCTTTCTCCGAAATAAATACCACCGGTTAATTCGCGCAATATAATAAGGTCTGTGCCTTCTATCCGTTCTCTTTTTAAGGGCGAATTATCTATTAAAGAGGGGAAAGTGAAAGTAGGGCGTACATTCGCAAACAAGCCCAATTTTTTACGCATTTTAAGCAATCCCTGTTCAGGACGCACTGTAGCTTTAGGGTCATTATCAAAACGTGGGTGTCCTATGGCGCCGAATAGAACGGCGTCTGCAGCCATACATACTTCATGCGTTTCATCAGGGTATGGTTCGCCCACGGCATCGATGGCAGCTGCTCCGGTTAAGGCTGCGGTCCAGTTAATCTCATGATTAAATTTTTGGGCTACGGCATTTACTACCTTTACTGCCTGATCGATAACTTCAGGTCCAATTCCATCTCCAGCTAAAAGAGCGATATTTAAGTTCATAGTATTAAGTAAAAAGTAAAAAGTAAAAAGTAAAAAGTAAAAATTAAAAAAGCGGAAAGCACAAAGCTTTCAGTAACGAGTGAACAGTGATAAGTGTATTTCACTACTTCAACTACTATCACCACTCAACCATTCAACAACCAATAACCACATTATTAAATAATATTTAACATTTTTTGTGTGGCCTTAATGGCACAGACTGTCTGATCCGAATCCAGACCGCGGGTTACGAAAGTCCGATTTTCAGTTTCCCAAGTTATGATCGTTTCACATAATGCATCTGAACTACTTCCAGGGGCTATGCGAACAGTATAATCAATTAATTCAGGTAATTGAAGATTCTTCTTTTGGTATACTTTCGTTAATGCCTTCATAAAAGCATCAAACTGACCATCACCTTGCGCATGTTCTTCTATAATTTTCCCATCTATATAAACGGCAATGGTAGCAGAAGGGCGTAAGCCTTTGGCATGTGTTAATGCATATGATTCTACACGTACTTTCTCTTCATATAGATTACTGTCAAGTACATCTGAAATAATATAAGGCAAATCTTCTTTGGTTACTGTTTCTTTTTTATCGCCAAGTTCAATAACCCGTTGAGTAACCTTTTTCAGATCCTCGTTATTCAGTTTTAACCCTAACTCCTGCAAGTTCTTTTCAATATTAGCTTTGCCTGAAGTTTTTCCAAGAGCATATTTACGCTTTCTTCCAAAGCGTTCTGGGAGCAAATCATTGAAGTATAAGTTATTCTTGTTATCTCCATCTGCGTGTATGCCGGCTGTTTGCGTGAATACGTTTTCGCCAACAATAGGTTTATTGGTTGGGATTCTAATTCCCGAAAAAGTTTCTACCAACTTGCTTACCTTATAGATGGAAGATTCTTTTATGGAAACCGTTGCTTCGGGTAAGAAATCGTTAATCACTGCTACAGCACTAGCCATAGACGCATTCCCTGCTCTTTCGCCCATGCCGTTTACAGTGAGATGTAAGCCGTCTATGCCGGCTTTAACAGCCTCTAAGACATTAGCCGTTCCGAGGTCATAATCGTTATGGGCGTGAAAGTCGAAATGCTGTTGCGGATATTTTGCCCTTAGTGCTGTAATATGCTGGAAGGTTTCAGTGGGTGTTAAAATGCCTAATGTATCAGGAAGTAAGATTCTTTTGATCGGTTGTGTAGCAAGAAATGCTAAATATTCCCATACATAGTCTGGAGAATATTTCATCCCATTACTCCAATCTTCCAAGTATACATTTGTTTCTATGCCTTCTCTCTGAGCTGTTGCAATAATTTTTTCTATTTCAGCAAAATGTTGCGCTGGCTTTTTTTTAAGCTGATGGGTTAGATGGTTTAGAGAGCCTTTTGTCAACAGATTTTGAACCTTAACCCCAGCTTTTAACATCCAGTCAATAGATACATCGTTGTCTACAAATGTCAGCACTTCAATGGCATGGATAAAACCATTACTTTTTGCCCAGTTGGCTATTGTTTTAACCGCACTAAACTCACCTTCAGATACTCGGGCAGAGGCAATTTCTACCCGATCTACCAAGAGCTCTTCGAGTAACAGTTGTGTAATAGTAAGCTTTTCTGAAATAGAAAATGACACTCCAGATGTTTGTTCTCCGTCGCGGAGCGTAGTGTCCATTATTTCTATTTTCTTTTCCATTTGTGGCGTTAAGTAAAAAGTAAAAAATAAAAATTGAAAAAAATATCAAAACTTTTAGTATCAAGCATCAAGACAGTTTTAAGTTATAAGTAGTAGGTTTTACGTTTTTCCCATCAACCATTAATCCTTTTGCTTACTCAGGCCTCCATTTATCTTAAACCTTTGACCTTTCCGCTTTAATGCTTTTTGCTACTTATAACGTATCACTTAATACTTACAACTTTTAAAGCCTTGATACCTTAAAATGGCAATGTGGCCGCAAATTCTTCAATTTCTCCTTTTATATGCTGTAGGTAATCAATATCATCAAAACCGTTAGAAAGATTATCTTTTTTGTAAGGGCTGATATCAAATGTCTCATGTTCACCAGTTGATAAAAGCGTGATCGTTTGTGCAGGTAAGTTAACCTCTAGCTCCGAATTGGGATCTGCAAAAACTGCGCTAAAAACTTTCTCAAGGAATTCAGGACTAACCTGTACGGGCAGTACACCAATATTTAAACAGTTGTTTTTAAAGATATCTGCAAAGAAGCTGGATACTACACAACGGAAGCCGTAATCGTAAACTGCCCAAGCTGCATGTTCGCGGGATGAGCCCGAACCAAAATTTTTGCCTCCAACAAGTATTTTGCCCTTATAGATAGGTTCGTTCAGCACAAAGTCTGCTTTTGGTGTATTGTCGGCATTATACCGCCAATCGCGGAATAAATTATCGCCAAAGCCTACACGTTCGGTTGCTTTTAAGAAACGTGCGGGTATAATCTGGTCGGTATCTACATTCTCAATCGGGAGAGGGACTGCAGTACTTTTTAATATCGTGAATTTATCGTAAGCCATAATTTTTAAATTAACGTTCTAGGGTCTGTAACTACTCCGGTAACAGCGGCTGCTGCGGCAACAAGTGGACTGGCCAGCATGGTTCTTGCACCAGGGCCTTGCCTGCCTTCAAAGTTTCTGTTGGAGGTACTAACGGCATATTTACCTGCAGGTACCTTATCATCATTCATTGCCAAACAAGCAGAACACCCGGGCTGACGTAAACTGAAACCGGCTTCGGTTAAGATGTCTAGCAATCCTTCGTTCTTAATTTGCTGCTCAACAACATGTGAACCAGGAACAAGCCATACCGTCACATTATCTGCTTTTTTCTTTCCTTTAATCAAAGAGGTGAAGGCTCTGAAATCTTCGATACGTCCATTTGTGCAACTTCCCACGAAAACATAATCTACCTTTTTGCCGATCATTGACTCTCCTTGATGAAAGCCCATGTAGCCTAAAGATTTTTCGTAAGTAGCTACGCCGCCTTCAATTTCTTTTGCATCAGGTATTTGATTGGAGATACCCATTCCCATTCCTGGATTCGTTCCATAAGTGATCATGGGCTCAATGCTGCTGCCATCAAAAGTAAATTCCTTATCAAAGGTGGCGTCTGCATCAGTTTTTAGCGTTTGCCAATAGGCCATCGCTTTATCCCATGCTTCACCTTTCGGCGTAAATTCACGGCCTTTGATATAACTAAAAGTAGTTTCGTCTGGTGCGATCATGCCACCTCGAGCTCCCATTTCGATACTTAAGTTGCAAACCGTCATACGACCTTCCATGCTCATTTTTTCGAAAACTTCACCAGCGTATTCAACAAAATATCCCGTAGCTCCGGAAGTAGTTAGCTTGGATATAATAAACAAGGCAACGTCTTTAGGCGTAACTCCTTTACTTAGCGAACCTGTTATATTAATCCGCATTTTTTTTGGTTTTGGTTGCATGATACATTGCGAGGCAAGCACCATTTCTACCTCGGAAGTGCCGATACCAAAAGCGATAGCGCCAAAGGCACCATGTGTTGAAGTATGGGAATCGCCACAAACAATCGTTGCACCGGGCTGGGTAATGCCATTTTCAGGTCCTATAACGTGTACAATTCCATTCTTCAAATGACCCAATCCCCAATGCTGAATCCCATAATCTTTTGCATTTTCTTCCAAGGCTCTCAGCTGCTTTGCAGAAAGCGGATCAGCAACCGGTAAGTGTTGATCAATCGTTGGTGTATTATGGTCAGCAGTAGCAAATGTACGCTCAGGATATAATACTTTAATTCCACGGGTTTTTAACCCCAAAAAAGCTACGGGACTGGTAACTTCGTGGATAAGATGACGGTCAATAAATAACACGTCAGGACCGCCTTCTATCTTTCGTACCACATGCGCGTCCCACACTTTATCAAATAACGTCTTGCTCATTTTTATTTAGTTAGATTTTAATTTTTTTTGTTTAGTGTATCTATCTCAATTTATTACTTATCTCGCCATTTCGAGCGAACCCCGATTTCTCGGGGAGCCGAGAAATCTAAAAATTAATTTTAAGTAAATAATAGATATCTCCATTCCATTTCACTCCAGTCGATATGACGGACGAAAAAAGCTAATTTACACGAATTTATTCAATGCGTCCAGATAAGCATTGGCAGAGGCTCTCACAATATCCGTGCTGAATCCGTACCCCATATAGGATTGCTCTCCATGGATGACACGCATATCTACTTTACTCACATCGTCACTTCCTCCATGGATAGAGTGAATGTTAAATTCTTTAATTTCATTATGACCGCCAACGATGCTTTCGATTGCCTTGATGGTAGCACTTACCGGGCCATTACCGGAAGCAGTTGCTTCATGTTCTATGCCTTTGTAGTTTAGTTTAATAACTGCCTGAGGATCGTTTTGGTCGCCGGTGATAACTTGCAATGAATTGATGGTAACGCCATTTTTGAAATTAGTTTCGGCTTCCTCGCCCATTAAGCGTAACAGGTCGTCATCTTTGATCTCTTTCTTTTCATCTGCCAGTGTAAGAAATTGTTGGTAAGTCTGATCCAGATCAATACGCTCAATGGTATAACCAAGGCGCTCTAAATGATGCTTAAGCGCATGTCGGCCACTGCGAGCAGTTAGAATAATTTCTGACTGATCTATACCAACATCCTCCGGGTTGATAATTTCGTAATTTTCGCGGTGTTTAAGCACGCCGTCCTGGTGAATGCCAGAGCTGTGCGCAAAGGCATTGCGGCCAACAATAGCTTTGTTGGGCTGCACGGGCATACGCATCATGCGGCTTACCGTCGCGCTAAGTGGGTATAGTTGTTTGGTGTTAATGTTTGTCTCGAGCTGGAGTGTCTGGTAATGGGTCTTCAATGCCATTACCACTTCTTCTAAAGAGGTGTTGCCTGCACGCTCGCCGATACCATTGATGGTACATTCAACTTGCCGTGCACCATTTTGGATACCCGAAAGGCTGTTAGCGGTAGCGAGGCCTAAGTCATTATGGCAATGAACGGAGATAATCGCCTGATCGATATTCTTGACATTTTCTTTTAAGAAGCGAATTTTCGCACCGTATTGTTCAGGCAAACAATAGCCGTTAGTATCAGGAATATTGACCACGGTAGCACCTGCTGCAATGACTGCTTCGATCATTTGCGCTAAATATACGTCATCTGCTCTTCCCGCATCTTCTGCATAAAATTCAACATCTTCCACAAATTGTTTAGCATATTTCACGGCTTCGGCAGCACGTTCCAAAATAGCTTCGCGGGTACTGTTGAATTTGTATTTGATATGCATATCAGACGAACCGATACCCGTGTGGATACGAGGGCGCTTTGCATATTTTAAGGCCTCCACAGCACAATCTATGTCTCCTTTGTTTGCGCGCGTAAGTGCACAAATGATAGGATCGCGCACAACTTTTGAAAGTTCGACTACGCTTTGAAAATCTCCTGGACTGGATATTGGAAAGCCCGCTTCAATTACATCTACACCGAGAGATTGCAAAGCCTCACCGATGATAATCTTTTCAGGAGTTGTTAACTGTGAGCCCGGTACCTGTTCACCATCACGAAGCGTGGTGTCGAATATGTATAAGTGATTAGGGTTGTGTAACATATTAAGTCTTTTTTATTTCGATTATATACTATGGGATAGCTTAAACACGTTCAGCCATCTTTTGTATTGTTTTTACTTCACCTTTTTCCAGTACAATTTTATGTTCCAGGCAGCTAGGTAACTGTGATTCGTAGTGCCCTACATAGATCAACGTTTGTCCAAAACTGCTAAGTTCATCCACCACTGCATTAAAGTGTTCGGTTTGTGCGTAATCCAATCCTTGGCAGGGCTCATCCAAAATCAATAGCGATGGGTTTTTAATGATGGTCCTAGCGAGTAATGCGAGGCGCTGTTTTCCTAATGACAGGGAGGTTAATAGCCTGTCTTTAAAAGGAGTTAGCTCAAAGAAATCCATGAGCTGATTAACCCGTTGTTGATGCGAATACGGCAACTGCCGGAATAAGCCAATACTATCATAAAGACCTGAAGCAATTGCCTCCCATACCTTCGCTGTCTTATCAAAATACCAGTGCAGCTCGGGCGAGATGATGCCTAAACGCTCCTTGATATCCCAGATACTTTCGCCGCTTCCCCGTTTATTGCCAAAAAGATAAATATGATTGGCATAAGCCTGTGGGTGATCGCCATTGATCAGACTTAACAAGGTAGATTTTCCAGAACCGTTATGCCCTTGAAGGAGCCATTTTTCACCTGCCCGTACCGTCCAATTGATGTTCTTTAATATTTCTTTCTCTCCATAGCGCACATAGATGTTTTCCATATGAACTATGGTTTCTGAAGACTCCTTTTTCTCTTCCTGAAGAAAATAAGGCAGGGGCTTGCGGTTGCGCGTGATGTCTGTAGACAGCTTGTACATGGAAGATAAGATTTTTATCTTTCCCTGTTCAATTTCCGCAAACCGGTTAATGCAGCTGGGTAGATTTTTATCGTTTGTGATGAGCAAAAGTTGTACACCTTCTGTTGCTAGTTCGTCCAAAAAATGGTTTAATTTTTCGCGAGACGCTTTGTCAAGTCCGGTATAGGGCTCATCGATAACCAAGAACTGCGGCTTTAGCCAAAGGGCTTTAATGAGTTGTATCTTTTTATGTTCACCACTCGACAATTCGATGAGCTGCGCGTTTTTAAGATCAATAAAATCAAAGAGACTTAAATACTTTTCTACGTCTTCGAACGATAGATTTTCTTCCTTAGCATAATGCATTAATTCAGCATATACTGTCAGGGTATCATTTTGTTGTTGCTTATTGTAACGTTGCTGATAGTAAAAATTACGGTCACCTTCCAGATTGGTAAATTGATACCAGTTCGACACATATAATGCCTGTGCGGGGAGGGGGGAATATTTATCGAAAAAGAACTGGATATCGCCGCTTGTTTTTTCAAGACCGGCGATTGCTTTTCCCAATGAGCTTTTTCCCGAACCGCTTTTGCCGCCAATAAGCCAATGCTCTCCCCGAAGAATCTGCAAATCCAGTTTGTCCAATATAACATCATGTGCATATTGAAGACTTAGATGGGTAATATGGACGACGGGATTACTCATAACAGACGGAGCTGGAATGTCTCTATTATTACTATTTATTTTGTTGTTGTTCGTGTGTGAATGCAAAGTTAAAAATTGCTTTTTATATACAATCATTCATTTTATTGCTTCTGGCATCAAAATAAGAATGATTTATCGCTGTTTATGATAAGAGATTATCCAGACCAGTTATAACACGTTGTTTATTCTGGTCTGGATGCTCTGTCTTACGCTGTTTTAATAGCTTTCATAGCGGTCATCGCCTTGCGCAATACAGCCCCTACCTTTTCAACCGGATGTGTGCGGATGGCTTCATTGATCGCAATCAGCTTTTGGTTGTCAACGGCCAAATCCTTTCCTTCATTAAAGTCCTTGCCAATAATATCGGTATTTACGGAAGTCATGAAATTTGCCAATAATGGCTTACAGGCATGATCAAATAAATAGCAACCATATTCGGCCGTATCGGAGATTACCCTGTTCATTTCAAATAGTTTTTTACGTGCAATTGTATTGGCAATAAGCGGTGTCTCATGTAAAGACTCATAATAAGCCGATTCAGGTTTAATACCTGCTTCTACCATAGTTTCAAAAGCAAGTTCAACCCCTGCTTTAATATAAGCCACCATGAATACCGCGTGATCAAAGTACTCCTGTTCGCCAATCTTCACATCTCCGGCAGGAGTTTTTTCAAAAGCCGTTTCGCCGGTAGCTGCGCGCCATGCCAATAAATTTTTATCGCCATTGGCCCAGTCCTCCATCATGGTACGGCTAAATTCCCCGCTCATGATATCGTCTTGATGCTTTTGGAACAGCGGACGCATAATGTCTTTCAGCTCTTCTGATACTTCAAAAGCTTTTATTTTGGCTATATTACTCAGGCGATCCATCATTGCCGTAACGCCACCTTGTTTGAGCGCTTCGGTGATTACTTCTACGCCGTATTGAACCAATTTAGAAGCGTATCCGGGTTCAACGCCCTTCTCAATCATTTTATCAAACGATAGGATAGATCCTGTTTGTAGCAATCCACATAAGATTGTCTGTTCGCCCATTAAGTCGGATTTAACTTCTGCTACAAAAGTTGAGCGAAGCACACCCGCTTTATGGCCACCTGTTCCTACGCAATAAGCTTTTGCTTCGGCTAGCCCTTTCCCCTGTGGGTCATTTTCTGGGTGAACAGCTATAAGGGTAGGTACACCGAAACCACGTAAATATTCTGCCCGCACTTCTGAACCAGGGCATTTCGGAGCGATCATAACTACGGTAATATCTTTGCGAATTTGTTTTCCTTCTTCAACGATATTGAAACCATGAGAATAGGAGAGTGTAGCGCCTTCTTTCATTAGGGGCATAACAGCATCAATAACCGATGAGTGTTGTTTATCAGGTGTTAAATTACTCACGAGATCAGCTGTAGGAATCAGTTCTTCATAGGAGCCCACTGTAAAGTGGTTGTCGGTTGCATTTTTCCATGAATCTCTCTTTTGTTCAATTGCTTCCTTCCGGAGGGCGTACGAAACGTCCAATCCGCTATCTCTTAAATTGAGCCCTTGATTTAAGCCTTGGGCACCGCAACCAACGATAACAATCTTTTTACCTTTTAATGCGTTTACGCCGTCTGCAAATTCACTAATATCCATAAATTCGGCAACGCCTAATTGGTTTAATTTTTCTCTAAGTGGTAGGGTGTTGAAATAATTTGCCATTGTTTTATCTAATAATTTTGTCTTCTATTACGTTGATTATTATTGTTTTATTGCTCTTCGTTGTGCCTGTGCGTAACCAAAATGGAAGTTGTCATGACCGATTGAGGTAACTAATACAGCTTCAATGTCGTGTAGTAATACACCATATGTCGCTGTTGAATAAGATTCAATGTTTTTAAATATTCCTTTGTTGTAGTCCTCCTCAATTTTCTGAATCGATGTTATGCTGAGTTCTTTCAATGCTTCAACTTCGGATGCATCCACGAAATAAGTAGGTTTAGAGCCTTTTTTGTAGGCTTCTACAAATTTCACGCGAGAACTGTCTGGCCAAATACCCGTACGTACGTAGCTCAGTGTTTGCGTACTCACGACGATATGTCCAAAGTTCCAAATAATATTATTGTTGAACCCTTCAGGAATTTGATTCAGTTCTTCTATGGATAATCCATCGAGTAATTGGATAAATGCCTTGCGGGTGTCTATAATAAAATTGAATATTTTTTCCATAGCGCTTACATGGTGAATATTTTATCCTGTTTGTCGAGATATTCGTTCTCGACGACTTCCTCAATAGGCTCGGCCCGTTCGAACTCTTTCAGTTTTTTGTGAAAGCCTTCGCTATCTTTGATAATAGCAATGCGTGCGCTTCTTACAAACTCAATCAGATTGTACTCGGCTAAGGCTTCTGTAAGTTTATCAATTTCTTCTCGGTGACCTGCCGTTTCAAAAACAGTATAATCATTCCGAATAACTACGGCATGTGCACCGTATTCACGCAATAGGCGTTCGATAGGCGCTTTTTCAGTGACGATGTTTGTCGGAACTTTATAAAGGGCCTGTTCTTGCCATATTACTTCATCGTTTGTATTATAATATGCCTTTAAAACCTCTACCTGTTTTTCTATCTGCCTGCAAAGTTTCCGTACCACTTCTTCAGATTCAGTAATTACGATCGTGAATCGATGAATGCCATGGACCTCGGAAGGAGAAGTGTTGAGACTTTCAATGTTAATTTTACGACGAGAGAATATGATGGCAATCCTACTGATCATTCCTATTGAATTTTCAGTATAAAGTGTGATGGTATATTCTTGTTTTTCCATTACAAATTAAAAATTAAAAAGGAAAAATTAAAAAAAGCATAGCGTGCTATATTCTAATCCTTTATTTTGTTATCTTTTGTTTTTATGATAATAGAGGCGATAATTTTTGAAATCTCATCAGCCTCATTTATTAATTTGTTAAGCTCATCTTGTTTACTTTCTACTACCGTGTCCCGAATTAGACATAGCCAATATTTTGTTTCGTTGGCCGACTTCAGCGAAATAGTGTAAAACTTAATGAAATCGTTTCTAGATGATCCTGCAATTCCCTCTACTAAATTAGCTCCAACTGAAGTAGCACTCCTTATTAATTGATCAAAAAGCGATAAAAATACAACAGGGTATTTTTGATCCTTTACAAAAAGAACGATTGCTTTTGAAAAATGATACGCCCTATGCTTAATGTTATAAACCGCACTATCTTCCATAAAAGCATCAACATTCATCATCGCTTTTTTACTTTTGAATTTTGAATTTTTACTTTAATCGTATTTCACTTACGCTACTTCCTTGTGGCACCATAGGGAACACGTTATTTTCCTTGCCCACCATCACTTCAAGGAGGTAAGCTCCATCATGATCTAACATTTCTTTTAATGCATCTTTTAAGCTATTTCTGTTGTCTACCCGTTTACCTGGGATATGGTATCCTTGTGCTACCGTAACATAATCAGGACTTGTAATATTTACGAAAGAGTAGCGTTTATCGTGAAAGAGCTGCTGCCATTGACGAACCATTCCAAGAAACTGATTATTGAGGATGAGAATTTTAACTTTAGCACCGAATTGCATAATAGTGCCTAGTTCTTGAATCGTCATCTGTATGCCGCCATCTCCAATAATAGCAACAACAGTACGATCTGGAGTGCCGTACCATGCTCCAACTGCGGCGGGTAATCCAAAACCCATTGTGCCTAAACCGCCTGATGTAACATTACTTTTTGATTGTTTGAATCGAGCATAACGGCAAGCTACCATTTGATGCTGGCCTACATCGGTAACAATTACTGCATCATCGTTCGTAAGTTCATTTAACAGATTTATTACTTCACCCATGGTCATTTCACCTTCTTCAGGGTGTAATTCACCGTGTATAACTTGCTTTATTTCTTCCTGTTCAAGTGCTCTGAATTTTTGAAGCCATTGATCGTGACTGGTTTCTTTAACTAAATTAGTTAATAATGGAAGTGTTTCTTTGCAGTCGCCCCATACAGATACAGTCGTTTTTACGTTTTTATCAATTTCCGCCGGATCGATATCTAAATGAATAACTTTAGCTTGTTTAGCATATTTATCTAAGCGTCCGGTAACACGGTCATCAAAACGCATACCTATTGCAATTAATACATCGCACTCGTTAGTTAGCACGTTTGGCGCATAGTTTCCATGCATTCCGAGCATCCCTACGTTTAGGGGGTGATCTGTGGGTAAAGCACTTAGTCCCATAATAGTCCAAGCAGCTGGAATTCCTGTTTTCTCAATAAATGCTTTAAATTCGTTTTCTGCTTTTCCTAAAAGCACACCTTGGCCAAATAAAACAAACGGTTTTTTTGCCTGATTAATGAGTGCTGCCGCTTCTTCAATATACTCGTTCCGAACAATCGGCGTTGGGCGATAGCTCCTGATATGGTTACAAGGAGTATATCCTTCATAATCGAACAGTTGTAATTGTGCGTTTTTAGTTATATCAATTAGTACAGGACCCGGACGGCCTGTTTTGGCAATATAAAAAGCTTTGGCCAGGGCCGCAGGAATTTCTGATGCGTCGGTTACCTGATAATTCCATTTAGTTACCGGCGTAGTGATGTTTATGATATCGGTTTCCTGAAAGGCATCTGTTCCAAGCAGATGAGCAAAAACCTGACCGGTAATACAAACTATTGGGTTACTATCAATCATGGCGTCTGCTAATCCCGTAACTAGGTTGGTAGCACCTGGGCCGCTCGTAGCAAATACAACACCCGTTCTGCCGGAAGTACGGGCATAACCTTGTGCGGCGTGTATACCTCCTTGTTCATGACGTACAAGTATATGGTTAAGGCGGTCGTTGTAATCATATAAAGCATCGTAGATAGGCATAATTGCACCACCCGGGTAGCCAAAAATGGTTTCCACTCCTTCGGCTAGAAAGGCCTCTAGTACAGCTTGTGAGCCTGTTACTTGCGTTTTGTTTGCCTTTTCTTCAAGCTCGTTATGCGGCTTGTCTTTCGTTATTTCGAGCGTATTCATCTTGATAGTATTGAGTACTTAGTATTGAGTATTGAGATTGCCATCCCGCTACCCTTGTTTTTCCCTTTTTTAATAGCTTTCTGCTCTAGGCTTTCCACTTTGAGCTTTCCGCTTCTAATGATTATTCATCTGTTACACAGCCCTCTGCTGCATTTGAAACAGTCTTGGCATATTTGTATAGCACTCCTTTAGTTACTTTCAGTGCCGGTTTCTTCCAATTTTTTCTTCGTTCAGCAATGATTTCATCTGCTACCTTAAGATTAATCGTGTTATTAATGGCATCAATTTCTATCACATCATCATTTTCTACTAAGCCAATTAATCCCCCATCATAAGCTTCAGGAGTAATGTGTCCGACGACAAAACCGTGCGTACCACCGCTAAAGCGGCCATCGGTTATCAGGGCGACGCTTTTGCCTAGGCCATATCCGATAATTGCGGAAGTTGGTTTTAACATCTCTGGCATGCCTGGCGCACCTTTTGGACCTTCATTTTTTATGACCACCACATCTCCTGGTTTTACCGTTCCATTACCTAAGCCTTCAATTAAATGTTTTTCACCATCAAATACGCGAGCCGGCCCTACAAATCGCTCGCCTTCTTTGCCGGAAATTTTAGCAACGCTGCCTTTTTCGGCTAAATTGCCATATAGAATCTGTAAATGGCCAGTCGATTTTATTGGGTTATCCAAAGGTTGCACAATATCCTGTTCAACTTCGTTGATTGGTGTAATACTCGCCAGATTTTCGGCTACTGTTTTTCCGGTAACTGTTAGGCAATCACCATGAAGCAAGCCTTCGTTTAACAGGTATTTCATGACTGCAGGAGTCCCGCCATATTGGTGCAGATCCTGCATTAAGTGTTTACCACTAGGCTTAAAGTCAGACAAAACAGGTGTGGTGTCGCTCATGCGCTGAAAATCGTCTTGGGTAATTTCCACGCCAACGCTTTTTCCTATGGCAATGAAGTGTAAGACCGCATTGGTACTCCCGCCTAAGATGATGATTAGTCGTAAAGCATTTTCAAATGCCTTGCGGGTCATGATATCCGATGGTTTAATATCCTTTTCTAATAAGATGCGTATATACTTACCCGCTTCTAAACATTCTTTTTTCTTATCTTCACTAACCGCAGGGTTAGAAGAGGAGTAAGGTAGGCTCATGCCTAAAGCTTCAATCGCAGAGGCCATGGTGTTTGCGGTATACATGCCACCGCAGGCACCTGCACCGGGGCAAGTATGCTTTACCACACCTAGAAAATCTTCATCAGAAATTGTCCCGGCTATCTTCTTACCCAAAGCCTCAAATGCGGAAACAATATTTAATTCTTCTCCTTTATAATAGCCGGGGGCGATGGTGCCACCGTAAACCATGATAGATGGACGATTTAACCTTCCCATAGCCATAATAGAACCGGGCATGTTTTTGTCACAACCCGGAATGGTGATTAAACCATCATAGTATTGTCCGCCGCAGATGGCCTCAATACTGTCTGCTATAATATCCCGACTTACCAATGAATAACGCATACCGTCTGTTCCATTGCTCATGCCGTCACTTACGCCTATGGTATTAAAAACTAAGCCGACTAAATCGTGGTTCCATACGCCCTTTTTAACTATTTGGGCCAGGTCATTTAAGTGCATATTACAGGTGTTACCATCATAACCCATACTGGCAATACCAACTTGCGCTTTATTCATGTCTTCGTCGGTAAGACCAATGCCATAGAGCATGGCTTGAGCAGCCGGTTGTGTTTTATCTTGCGTAAAAACCTTGCTGTATTTATTTAGTTCAGTTGTTTGTTCAGTTGGCATATTAATTTAATATGTTTAGTTTTCTTAGTAGTAATTTTATCAATTATTTGTCTTCCCAAATTAGCAGCTTATAATTACATTGGCAATAGCTTGAGTGGATTTCTGAAATTTGATATTTTGTTTTTGCTTTTTTATGTTTTGCCGAATATAATTTTGCATATAAGGCTAGACCTGCTGTTTTGCTAACTAAAAAATAGACCAAAACCTAATCCGGTATACGGTATGTATTTATGCATGCATAGCAATTTGATGCTGTTTTCTGCTTAAAATTATAAATTCGCGTTAAAATTTAAGAAAAATAAAAGCCCGGTAACCATAGATTACCGGGCTTTTATTTTTCTTATTTTGCTGTTTAGCGTTCTGTTGCTATAACTCCTTCTGCAAGTACGGTAATTTTGTTGTTGAGTGCTTCTACTACCCCGCCTTTAATTCGAATAATTTCAACATCTTTATTATTGCGAATCGTAACGTTACCATCTTCCAAAGTGGAAATAATAGGTGCGTGATCTTTTAAGATTTCAAAAGATCCGGCACAGCCCGGTACAGTTACAGAAGTTGCCGTGCCACTAAAAACAGCTTGATCGGGTGTAATAATATTAAGTTCCATAGTTACGATAATATTGGGTAATTCGTATTGCGAACAGCTTTGTGTGCCTTGCGCAATACGTTATACACTACATATTAAGCATTAGCTTCTTCAATAAGTTTTTTACCTTTAGCAATCGCTTCGTCAATACTTCCTACAAGGTTAAAAGCAGCTTCTGGATATTCGTCAACCTCTCCGTCCATGATCATATTAAAGCCTTTGATCGTATCTTTGATATCAACAAGTACACCTTTTAATCCCGTAAACTGTTCTGCTACGTGGAAAGGTTGCGACAAGAAGCGTTGTACCCTGCGTGCGCGTGAAACGACTAGTTTATCTTCTTCAGATAATTCGTCCATACCGAGGATGGCGATAATATCTTGTAATTCTTTATAGCGCTGTAGGATTTCCTTTACGCGTTGAGCGGTATTATAGTGCTCATCACCTAAAATTACGGGGTTCAATATTCGTGAAGTAGAATCCAGTGGGTCTACCGCAGGATAAATACCTAGCTCAGCAATTTTACGAGAAAGTACAGTAGTTGCGTCCAAGTGAGCAAATGTAGTAGCAGGAGCAGGGTCTGTCAAGTCATCTGCAGGTACATAAACTGCTTGCACGGAAGTGATGGAGCCACGTTTTGTAGAAGTAATCCGTTCTTGCATTAATCCCATTTCTGTAGCAAGTGTAGGTTGATAACCTACAGCAGAAGGCATACGGCCTAAGAGTGCAGATACCTCTGAGCCAGCTTGTGTGAAACGGAAAATGTTGTCAATAAAGAAGAGTATATCTTTACCAGCACCTTCGCCATCACCATCACGGAAATATTCGGCGATAGTAAGACCAGAAAGCGCTACGCGAGCACGTGCCCCAGGAGGCTCATTCATTTGGCCGAAAACAAAGGTAGCTTTAGATTCCTTTAATGCATCTGTATCTATTTGTTTCAAATTCCATTCGCCTTTTTCCATGCTATGTAAGAATTCATCACCATATTTGATGATTCCTGACTCAATCATCTCACGGAGCAAATCGTTCCCTTCACGGGTACGTTCGCCTACACCTGCAAATACAGAGAGTCCTGAATAGGCTTTTGCAATGTTGTTGATCAATTCTTGGATAAGTACTGTTTTACCTACACCCGCACCTCCAAACAAACCAATTTTTCCTCCTTTAGCATAAGGCTCTAAAAGATCGATTACTTTAATGCCCGTATAAAGTACTTCGGTTTCGGTAGAAAGGTCTTCAAACTTTGGAGGTAAGTTGTGAATAGAGCGACCGTTCGATTTATCGAGATTTTTAATACCATCAATGGCATCTCCAACTACGTTAAATACACGGCCCTTAATGTCATCGCCAATAGGCATTTTAATAGGAGCACCTGTGTCTTTTACGGGCATTCCACGAACAAGGCCATCGGTTGAATCCATTGCGACGGTACGTACGCGTTCTTCTCCTAAATGTTGCTGAACCTCTAAAACAATACGTTGCCCGTTTGCTTTTTCGATTTCCAATGCGTCGAAAATTTTCGGTAATTTAGCACCGCCAGCAAAGCTAACGTCTACTACAGGTCCGATTATTTGCGCTATTTTTCCGGTGTTGGACATATAAGAACTATGTTTTTTAAATAATATACAGATTTAATGCCATTTAAGGGCTTTGTTTCGGATTGCAAAAATACACTTTATCATGGAATATCAAACACTTAAATGAAAAGATTTTTCAAAGAATTAATGTGCCCTTTCGAGTGCTTAGTCTTTGCTTAAGGTAAAATAGATTTTATAGCGTCATTTTGCTAACAATTAAAGGTTTATTGTTTAGATAAATTCATATTTTTTTATATTTTGCCTTTTCGAATTGCTAGTTTTGGCACGCAAATAGTGCAATTAAAGATAAAGAATAGCAAAGAGTTTTTTTACGGGTTTTGGTGTCCCTTGAAGTGGAGCTGGCGCTAAATAATTAAAGATTATGAAGAAGTTGTTGGTTACAGGAAGTAATGGCTTATTGGGACAAAAAATAACTGATGCCGTTTTGGACAAAAACGGTGGTCTTTTCGAATATGTCGCCACATCACGTGGACCTAATAGATATCCTTTTCACAAAGATTATATTTATGTTGATTTAGATATTACCGATCACGAGCAGGTAAGTAAAGTTATCAACCAATATAAACCAGATGTGATTATTAATACGGCAGCAATGGCCAATGTAGACGCTTGTGAACGCGATGCCGAGGGTAGCTATCAGATTAACGTTGCCGCGGTAGCAAACCTTTTACAGATTTGTGAAACAAAGGGAATTCATTTGATTCATTTATCAACAGATTTTGTTTTTGATGGTGAGGAGGGGCCTTATGAAGAAAGTGATCCGACAAACCCATTGAGTGTATATGGCAAACATAAGGTTGAGGCTGAAAAATTATTGCAAGCCGCTATTTGTCCTTGGTCTATTGTACGTACTATCCTTGTGTATGGCATTGTGGCCGATTTGAGCCGAAGTAATATCGTTTTATGGGCAAAAGAAGCGCTAGAGAACGGTCGTGAAATAAAGGTGGTGAACGATCAATGGCGAATGCCTACCTTAGCGGAGGATTTAGCTAAGGCTTGTTTGGAGATTGCAGATCGGAGAGCAGAAGGTGTTTACCATATTTCTGGAAAAGATTTGTTCAGTATCTGTGAAATCGTTGAAGCGGTAGTTGAACACTATCATTTAGACGGCACATTCATTTGTAAAGAAAAATCATCTGCACTTCAACAAGACGCAGTTCGACCCAAAAGGACCGGCTTTATTTTAGAAAAAGCATATGATAAGCTTGACTATGTTCCGCATAGTTTTGGTGAGGGGCTCAAGTTGATGGACGAACAATTGGCGCGTTTAAAGAAAGCTTAACCTTTCTTTCCTATTTACTTATTCTTATTGCAAATACCGAAACAAATGAGTATCTTTAGCCTGAACGTCGTTTGAACAGCGCTTATTTTCATACTTATATATAATCAACTACAATGGATCCAGCCTTATCTCCAATACTAATGATTGTTGGTGCGATTATCGCACTGTTCTTATTATTGTATATTTTACCTGTTAATTTATGGTTTACTGCCCAGCTTTCTGGTGTAAAAGTCAACTTGTTAAATCTTGTGTTAATGCGGCTGCGTAAAGTTTCGCCATCGCTGGTAGTTAACGCTATGATTATATCGACAAAAGCAGGCTTAAATATTACCTCGAACGAAATTGAAACGCACTATTTAGCCGGAGGTAATGTAAATAGTGTAATAAAGGCATTGATTTCGGCTGATAAAGCAAATATTCCCTTAGATTTTAAGTTAGCTACTGCTATTGATTTGGCAGGTAGAGATGTTTTTGATGCGGTACAAATCTCGGTCAACCCCCGTGTTATCAATACGCCACCTGTTGCTGCGGTTGCTAAAGATGGTATCCAATTGATTGCAAAAGCAAGAGTTACTGTTCGGGCAAATATTAACCAGTTGGTTGGTGGAGCAGGAGAAGAAACTATTCTGGCACGTGTAGGAGAAGGGATTGTAACTACTATTGGTTCTGCCGGTAATCATAAGGAGGTGTTAGAAAATCCTGATAAAATTTCGAAAACAGTGTTAGGGAAAGGATTGGACAGCGGAACAGCCTTCGAAATCTTGTCTATTGATATTGCGGATATTGATATTGGCGAAAATATTGGCGCTAAGTTACAGACTGATCAGGCCGAAGCTGATTTAAAAGTAGCCAACGCCCGGGCAGAAGAGCGAAGAGCAATGGCTGTTGCTTACGAACAGGAAATGCGTGCCAAGGCACAGGAAGCGCGTGCAAAAGTAATTGAGGCAGAATCACAAATACCGCTCGCTATGGCAGAGGCCTTCAGGAGTGGCAATCTTGGTGTGATGGATTACTATAAAATGCAAAATATACAGGCAGATACAGATATGCGTGAATCTATTGCTAAGCCAGGTGCAGACAATAAAGGCAAGAATAAGTAAAGCCCAATAGTGCTTAACTATTTGTAATTTCATGATATTAAATGTTAAGTCCAATTTCATTATAAGATGAAATCAATAAAAATGGGGCTGCTATTTATGTTACTGGGCTTTTCGCTTAAAGCACAGGTTCAGGTCTCCGCTCAAAATTACACCGTTGCACAAGATGGAAGTGGAGATTATCAGACAATCCAAGAAGCAGTTAATGCCATAAGGGATCATGCTCAGGTAAAAGCGATAATTAAAGTAAAGAATGGGATTTACCATGAAAAGTTGGTTATCCCAGCGTGGAAAAAAAATATCTCCATTATCGGCGAAAGCAAAGACAAAACTATTATTGTGTATAATGATTATTCAGGAAAAGACTTTCCCCAAAAGGATTTTACTGGGAATTCAACATATAGCACCTATACCTCTTATACGGTTTTAATGCAAGGCAACGATTGCAGCCTAGAAAATTTGACTGTAGAGAATTCCGCCGGCAGAGTGGGGCAGGCGGTAGCACTAGCTATTGAGGCCGATAGATGTGAGGTAAGAAACTGCAATATCCTAGGAAATCAGGACACCTTATACACTTCAAAAGATGGCAGAAACTATTTTGAAAATTGCTTTATTACAGGAACTACTGACTTTATTTTTGGAGAAGCTACGGTTATTTTTCAAAACTGTACGATTAAGAGTTTGGCCGATTCTTATATAACAGCCGCCTCTACCACAAAAGAGCAACCCTTTGGCTATGTGTTCTTCAATTGCGAGCTTATTGCCGCAGAAGGGGTAAAAAAAGTTTTTCTTGGAAGACCTTGGCGGCCCTATGCAAAAACCGTTTTCATTGATACCCAAATGGGAAAACATATTACCGATGAAGGTTGGAACCCATGGAAGGGCGATAAAATGTTTCCCGAAAAAGAGAAAACAGCCTTTTATGCAGAATATCGTAGTTACGGAGACGGAGCTAACCCTGAGGCTAGGGTGGAATGGTCTCATCAGTTGAAAAAATCGGAAGAAAAGAAATATACATTGAAGAACATTTTTAGAGGCTGGATTCCGTCGGGTATAACACAGTAGTCCTGAAACTTCAAAAACTTTAAAGCCACACAGGCGCTTAATTGCAAAAGCCAATTATATGCCAGGCATTCGTAGCATTTCTTCTTAAGCTGAGTGCCAATTTACGGCTACTGATTGCTTGAAATTTCTGTATCTTTGTATACTTATGAGTATTGCAGGCCAACCCATCACAGATAAGGATGTTTTGTATGAAGATAATCACCTTATTGCTATAAATAAGCGGGCTGGTGATATTGTACAGGTAGACCAAACAGGCGATATACCTTTAGACGAAAAGGTAAAACACTATTTAGCTAAAAAGTATGATAAACCTAACGGTGCGTTTTTAGGTGTGGTACATCGCTTGGATCGGCCAGTTAGTGGGGTTATTTTATTTGCGAAAACAAGTAAGGCCTTAGATCGCATTAACAAGATGTTTAAAAATCGGGATATGCACAAAACATACTGGGCAGTAGTGCGTAACAAACCGGCAAAAGCAGCAGGCACCTTGGTACATTGGTTGGTGAAGAACACGCAAAAAAATGTTACCAAGGCGTATGATCATGAAGTTAAAGGAAGCTTGCGCGCAGAATTAAGTTATAAGCTTATTGGAGAATTAAATGGTTATTATCTACTGGAGGTTGATCCGATAACCGGTAGGCCGCATCAAATACGTGTACAATTATCGACTCTGGGTTGCCCTATTGTAGGGGATAATAAATATGGTTATCCGCGGGGCAGTCTAAAAAGAAGTATCTGCCTGCATGCACGCAGATTGGCCTTCGAACATCCTATAAAAAAAGAACCCGTACACATTTTTGCAAAATTACCCCGAGATGGTTTCTGGGAACGTTTTGAGGGGTTTTAGTGGTTAGTTGCCTGTTGTGAGTTGCGGGTTGTGAGAGATGGCCATGGCACAGGCAGTTGCAGTTACCATAGCGAATAGCTTTACCGCTTTTTGCTTTAAGCTTTCCGCTTTTTTACTTTTTACTTTTGAATTTTTAATTTAGTAGGCATGGAAAGAATTTGGATATATCAGGCTTCAAGGCCGCTCACTACAAATGAAGAAGCTATTATAGCGAATAAATTAGCAACATTTACAGTACAATGGAAAGCCCACGGCACGCCCTTAGCGGCGTCAGTTGAAATAAGATACCATTTATTTATTATATTGGCTGTAGATCAATCCTATGCAATGCCAAGTGGCTGCTCCATTGATCAATCCGTTAGGCTTCTGAAAGAATTAGAGCAGGAACTTGCTCTTTCATTATTTGATCGGATGCAAATCGCATACCGTAAAGACGGTGAAATCAATGTGGTGCCCCGTGCAACATTTGAACAGTTAATTGCTAATGGAGACGTTACGGAAGATACCATTGTGTTTAATAATTTAGTAGAAAATCGTGTTGATTTAAACTTAAAATGGGAAGTGCCATTTAAACAAAGTTGGCACGCTCGGGTATTTGCCTAATCAGGAATTTTACTATGATTTAGGTAACGGATAATGGTATTCGTTTTCCGATTAATATAAGCGGTAGGTTTGGCCGGCGACCATCTCCTAGGATTAGGTAAGACAGCAATGATAAGCGCTGCCTGTCTTTTGGTAAGCATGGTTGGAGGTTTCTTAAAATAAGTATTCGTTGCAGCATAGACTCCATATAAACCATCACCAGTTTCAATAACATTTAAGTAAACCTCTAGAATTCTTTTTTTCCCCCACAACAGCTCAATTAAGATGGTAAAATAAGATTCAAAGCCTTTACGGACCCAAGACCGGCCTGGCCAGAGAAAAACATTCTTGGCGGTTTGTTGACTTATAGTACTCCCCCCTCGTATCGCTTTTCCTGCCTGATTTCGTTCATAAGCATTTCGAATGGCTTTGATGTCGAAGCCCGCATGTACCATAAAATTAGCGTCTTCTCCTGTAATTGCAGCCCTTTTTAAGTTGTCAGAAAGTTCTTCGTAAGCAACCCATTTCTTTTCCAATTTCCAGTCCTTTCCCTCCAATTTCCGTTCAACTCCACGTTGTAACATAAGCCAGGTAAGGGGTGGATTGATAAAGCGTAATAGGAACACCCAACCCATAGTTATTACAATAAAATAAAGAAGAATATGGGCAAAAAACAATCCAAATTTCCGTTGCTTGAGAAGTGTCAGTAGGCGATCTTTCGTTACGAAAGCCGTCTTTTTGGCAGCAGGTTTAGCAGAACGTTTTTTTCGAAATAGATTCTTCTTTGGAGTACGTTTAATAGCCATAACTAAATCACCAGATCTTTTATTCAGGTTGCAAACCTAAATAAAAAGTAGGTTTAAAAAAATGCAGGTAGTAAAATATTGAAGTTCCAGATGCGATGGGCCTTAAAGACTATATAAGAAATATAACAAGCATTACTAAAGGAAAGGACAAGGATAAGCAAAGGAAAGATAAGTAGTGAACGGACTTAAGCGGACTTGAAGGGAGTTTTTGTCTTTTTTAGCAAATGATTTGGAAATAACTGGTCTTAGTTCAGGCTAGTTTGCACAAAGATAAAAAAAATGGACACAATGTCTTTATTTCAGGCAACAAAATTTTCTTTTAGCAAAAATTTACGTTTATAGGCTAAAGGTGTAACACCTGTTATTTTTTTAAAATGCCGATAAAAATTAGATACGTTATTAAATCCACATTCAAAGCAAATAACCTCTGTAGGAAGTTTATCTTCTACCAGTTGCCTGCAAGCATGGCTTACCCTGATTTCTATTAAGAAATCATAATACGTTTTGTTGGTCATTAATTTAAAATAACGACAAAAGGACGTTACGCTTAAATTTGCAATCGATGCGATCTCTTCTAGCGATATTTCCTGTTTATAATTGCTCAAGGTATACGTGCATACCTTGTTGAGGCGTGCAGTGTCTATCTCGTTGGATTTATAAAAATAATAGGCAGAAGTAAGTGCGGTATATTCTTCGGTTTCGGCCAATATTTTAAGAATAGCAAGCAGCGTAATCAGCCGGTCTAAACCTGTGGCATGGGTTGCCTTATGCATTAATTCTACTAATCTCACCCGGGCTATTCCCGTAATCTTTATGCCCTTTTGGGCCTTTTCAAATAATTTAGGAAGTTGATAAGTTTCGGGAAGATTAAGAAAATCACGGCCTAAGCAGTCTGGCCGAAAATGAATAACTATCGCTTCTACCCGACGATTAGGATGGTTTTGGTAGTATTCTTCATTGCATTGCCACATATGTGGCAGATTACTGCCTAAAAGCAGTACTTCGCCCGCAGAGAAATTACTAATATTATCGCCAATAAATCGTACACCTTTACCCCTGATAACATAGTGTAACTCTAACTCAGGATGATAATGCCATACTGATCCAAAATTAGCTTGTATATCATGGCGAATGCTGAATGACGCCTGAATTTGTGTAGGAACTTTATGGAATAACGGCTTCATAATTTGTACGATTTATTTTCCAGATCTCAAAAAGAGATTAAAAAAGTCTATAATTCTTTGTAGTTGGTTATGGTAGCACTTATTAAAACTAAATTACATAAAATAACAGTGTGCTCCAAACAATTGATAATATCGTACAAGAATAGGCTAATAAGCTTTAAAAAATCCGAGTATAATCCATACACCTTTGCATTATACATATCATATGCCGATTATTTGCGGTTTCAGACAGAAGTACTTATGCTATTATGAGCGAAAAAGAAACTAAGGAAATATGGTTGGTAGCTAGCGGTGATTTACGTTTAGCGGCCAACCAATTGTGTTGGCAAGCCCAAGAGCAGATGGAAACATTGCTAATTGCATCTATTCAAAAATTAGGTTGGCAGGTTAAACGTGCACATGCATACGATCCGGAGAAGGAACACGGTTTTATTGATTCGCAGAAAATGGGGATGGCTGTGTTTCGTGGTATATCTGCGAAGGCTGCAATAATTGTTGCAGAAAGTGTTTGGCAATACACTCATCACGTGCTTGCGGGCTTGATCACACATCAGGGGCCCATTCTTACGGTAGCTAATTGGAGCGGACAATGGCCTGGATTGGTGGGTATGCTTAACCTGAACGGATCGCTAACAAAGGCAGAGGTATCTCATAGTACGCTGTGGAGTGAAAGTTTTGATGATCAGTTCTTTCTGTCGGGATTGGTGGAGTGGCTGAGAAAGGGGAAGATTCAACATAACGTGCAGCATGTTAAGTGCTTTGAGTGGATTAAACTTCCGGCCGAAGATGCAGAGCTGGGAAGAAAATTTGCCCATGATATGCGACAAAAGAAAGCGATTATGGGTGTTTTTGATGAAGGTTGTATGGGAATGTTCAATGCTATAGTTCCCGATCATCTGCTGCATAAATTGGGGATTTTTAAAGAGCGCTTAAGTCAGTCGACTTTATATGCCCGAATGCAAACAGTGGGAGACAGTGAAGCTGAGGCCGTGTTACAATGGTTGTTAGATAAGGGCATGGGATTTAGATGGGGAACAGTTGAGGAGACGGAACTTACGCGTAGACAAACGCTTGAACAGTGTAAAATGTACATTGCAGCTGTACGTATCGCAGCTGAATTCGGCTGCGATACTATAGGTATACAATATCAACAGGGGCTTAAAGACCTTACGGTAGCCAGTGACTTAGTAGAAGGTTTATTGAATAATCGTGAACGGCCGCCCGTTTTTTCGGAACAGGGGGAAGAACTTTTCCCAGGTGAAGCACTGCCACACTTTAATGAGGTAGACGAATGTGCCGGTATCGATGCCTTAATAACCTATCGCTTATGGCGACAATTAGGAATGAGTGGTGAGAATACCTTACATGATATCCGTTGGGGGCAGCACTATAAGGGAAAGGGAATTGACGACTATGTTTGGGTCTTTTTAATTTCAGGTGCGGTGCCTGCCGCGCATTTTACTTGGGGTTATCGTGATGCGCAGAGTTGGCGGCAATCACCCATGTATTTCCGCTTGGGTGGAGGCACTTTACGAGGAGTGAGCAAACCGGGCGCTATTGTATGGAGCCGGATTTATGTGAAATATGGTCAACTACACGCTGATATAGGAGTAGGCAAAGTAGTAGAGCTACCGGAAGCAGAAACGGAGAGACGTTGGAAGGCAACATCACCCGAATGGCCAATTATGCATGCTGTATTGAACGGTGTAAGCAGAGACCAATTAATGGCCAGACATCAAGCTAATCATATTCAAGTGGTATATACGAATGATGAAAGGCAGGCACAGCGGGCCTGTCGGATTAAAGCAGCCGCTTTGGCTACATTAGGCATACAAGTATATTTCTGTGGAGACGTAAAGCTTGTAAATTAAATTTCACGTATTTTTAAATCGAATATATAAGCACAACCATTTAAAACCAATATATGAAGCATCTTCCTCTTATTGATTTATGCGTTATTTTTTTATATCTACTAACCATGGTTTTCGTGGGAGCCTGGTTCTCGCGCAAAAATAAAAGTGCCGACCAATTTACCAAAGCATCTGGCTCAATTCCCGGATGGGCGATAGGCTTATCCATTTATGCTACTTTTCTAAGTAGTAATACCTTTTTGGGAGTGCCAGGGAAGGCATATGGAAGCAATTGGAATGCTTTCGTCTTTAGCATTTCCATGCCCTTGGCTGCATGGGTAGCGGTGAAATATTTTGTTCCATTCTATCGGGCTACCGGAGAAGTTTCTGCCTATACCAATTTAGAAAAGCGGTTTGGCCCTTGGGCAAGGAGTTATGCTGTAATTTGTTTTTTATTGACTCAACTCGCACGCATGGGTTCTGTTTTCTTTGGAATTGCCTTGAGCTTACAGGCACTTACCGGATACTCTATGGAACTTATCATGCTAATAACTGGCGCATGTATTATTATTTATACAGTAATGGGGGGAATAGAGGCCGTAATCTGGACTGAAGTTGTACAAGGAGTGATTAAAACCCTCGGAGCGGTGTTGATTATTTACTTGGTGGTAGCGAACATGCCTGGAGGTGTCGCGAAGATTATCGACATAGGAAAAGCTGATCATAAATTTAGCTTAGGCAGTTTTAAGTTCGATTTTACACAGGCCAGTTTTTGGGCAATCCTATTGTATGGTTTTTTTATAAACCTGAATAATTTCGGGATGGACCAAAATTACGTACAGCGCTATCATACGGCAACCTCTGTAAAAGAAGCAGGCAAGTCAGTATGGTTGTGTGTTTGGATCTACCTGCCTGCATCGCTTTTGTTTTTTGCAATAGGAGCTTGCTTATATGCCTATTATCAGGCAAATCCTGTTTTAATTGAGCCGGTTAAATTACAGGCCGCGGCAGAACGCCTTTCTTCGGGTGCATCTACGACCGAGATTGCGAAATTGGCGGCGACACTTAAGCCAGAAGATTATGGCGACAAAGTGATGCCCTACTTCATGGTAACTAAAATTCCTGTTGGTTTGGTAGGCCTTATCGTATCGGCTATTTTGTCTGCGGCGATGAGTACCATTAGCTCTGGAATGAATGCTTCCGCTACTGTATTTTCAGAAGATATCTATAAACGATACATCAATCCCAATTTGAGTGGAAAAGGCCAGTTGCGCCTACTATATATTGCCACCGCGTTTTTCGGTTTGCTGGGCATGTTCACCGGAGTGGCCATGATTGGCGTAAAAAGTGTACTGGATATTTGGTGGCAGTTATCCGGTATTTTTGCTGGTGGCATGTTAGGACTGTTCTTGTTAGGTATTATCAGTAAAAAATCGGGGAATGCAGAAGCAATTGCTGCTACTTGCATTGGAATTGCTGTAATCGTATGGATGACTTTTTCTTATCTCATCCCTGAGCAATATAGTTATCTGAAAAACCCTTTAAATGCCAACATGGTCATTGTTGTAGGAACGTTAAGCATTTTTTTGTCGGGGCGCATACTTACACTTTTGAAAAGGAAATTATAAGTTCGGATTGAGGCTTAGTAAGCATGATATCATGATGTGGTAGCGCCAATTAAATCTCCTATGTCAAATACAGTTTAAGTACCCTTCAAGTAGGTATGAAGTAGGTATCAAGTACCTTTATCAGGCTATAAAAAGTACTGCTGATTTACCTCATCCATAAGTGTGCATTACTTGGCGATCCGATATACCGTGGCAATTCCATTTCGCTAATATGCTACAATCACCAGTTAATATCTTATAGAAAATAGCCCATAGTTGCTGCTACCTTTGTTTCGTGATGCCGGCCATTCGTGGTATAAAAGCTTCTATCGCCGGTAAATAGAACAGATAACCCTAATTAAACTAACAATATTCAAATGAGCAAAAAAGAGAAGGGATTTATTCCCGTTATGTTAACACCTTTTTATGAAGATGGAAGCGTAGATTACGATGGACTGACCCGATTAACAACTTGGTATATACAGGCTGGGGCTGCGGGCTTGTTTGCCAACTGTCTTTCAAGTGAAATGTTTGATCTTACAGAAGAAGAGCGGCTGGCGGTAACAAAACAGGTAGTGAAAGTGGCTAACGGCGCAGTTCCCGTGGTGGCTACGGCTACTTTTGGAGGGCCAATTCGGCAGCAGGCCGACTTCATAAAACGTATGTACGATACCGGGATTGAGGCCGCAATAGTTATTACCAACATGTTGGCGGATGAAAAGGAATCAACGGAAATTTTTAATGAACGGGTTTTTCAACTATTGGACGCTACTCCTGGTATTCCATTAGGATTTTATGAATGCCCTGAACCCTTTAAACGTGTACTTACGGCTGCAGAGTTGAAGTTGTTTGTAGATACAGGACGGATTATTTATCATAAAGACACCTGTTTGGATATTGAATTAGTGCGAGCCAAACTAGCAGTAACAAATACACATCCAGAGTTTGGTCTTTACGATGCTTATATGGTACATGCGGTGGAATCACTACGAGCAGGATCGGCAGGATTGTCGTGCATTCAAGGGAATTATTTTCCCGAATTGGTGGTATGGTTATGCGAACATTATAACGATGGGTCTAAGCAGGAGGAATTAGCATTGGTTCAACAATTCTTTATTGAACACATGGATGTCATGCATGCGGTATACCCCATTGTGGCTAAGTACTTTCTGCAAAAACGGGGAATTGAAATTTCAACGTTCACCAGAAAATTTGTAGGTGAATTTGATAGCAACATTAAACGACATATTGATCAAATATATGATGCGTATAAGGTGCTTTATAAGCAAGTGAATATAAAACCTGTTATGATGAAACAAGGGTAGGGAGAGGAGATAACACAATAATTTACTAAATAATTGGTAGTGCTATGCTGCTAAACATATTAGATGTTGATAAGAAGAACTGTCCAATTTCTCTGAAAAATAAACCAACTAAATAACTAAATTATGATAAAACCAGTATTTACAAGATGGATGCTTGTTAGCTGTTTAATTTCTTTTGTATGCAGTTATGCCCTAGGTCAAACGGTTGTCAAAGGAAAGGTAGTTGATGAGCAAACCAAGGAAGCAATTGTAGGGGTTTCTGTGAAAGCAGTGGGATCAAATGCAGGAACAAGCACCAATGAAGATGGCAATTATTCGCTGACCGTTCCAGATAACGTAAACCAAATCGAATTCAGTTTCTTGGGCTATCAGACGCAATCCTTGGCAATTAATGGACGTCAAATAATCAATGTATTATTAACTTCAGACGACGCTAAGCTCGATGAAGTCGTGGTGGTAGGATACGGAACCCAATCCAGAAGAAATGTTACTGGAGCGGTAGCCAGGGTAGAAATGAAAGAAACCGAGAGTTTGCCCAATACGAATATTACGCAGGCAGTTAGAGGACGTGTTGCTGGAGTTCAGATATTGGACAATGGACGTCCTGGGCAGGAAGGTGCTGTGCTTATTCGCGGACCCCGTTCATTAAGCGGATCTAATAACCCGCTTATCGTTTTGGACGGTATTATTTTTGGTGGCAGTTTGTCGGATATAAATCCTAATGATATTCTTACTATGGATATCCTTAAAGATGCTAGTGCCTCAGCTATATATGGATCGAGGGCAGCTAACGGTGTTATATTGATTACATCAAAAAAAGGAACAACTGACAATACAACGATTAATGCGAATGTTTACCGTGGACTATCTGATTTCGCATCGGAAGTGAATTTATTTAGTCCGGAGCGATATCTACAAAGTAAGATTGATTGGAGAAAGCAATCGGGATTAGATGCTAACCCAGATAATATTTTATCCTATTTAACGAAAACGGAAGCCGATAATTATTCTAAAGGAATAGTTAACGACCCTTATAAAATGGCCTCACAGGACGGGGGTATTACCTCTTACGATATCAATATCTCAGGTAGAAGTAAGTCATTGAATTATTTTGTATCTGCCGCTTTAGCGGATGAAAAGGGATTGGTTTATAACGATAATTCTAAAAGAAATTCCCTTCGAATAAATTTAGATAATCAAGTCTATGAATGGCTAAAAGTTGGGATCAATACAACCTATTCCCGAAGAAATTTATCTGGTATTAATGCAGACCTTGCAAGAGCATACAATAGTAGTCCTTTCGGTACGTGGTTTCATGAAGACGGACAGCCGCAGCGATACATTGTCGAAGAAGACCAGGTGTCAGGTAATGCCATATACGATGCCATGATGAGCGATAATGATGAGATCTACGACAATTTATTCAGTAATATTTACGGTGAAATTAAATTGCCGTTTCTAAAAGGCTTAAGTTACCGGGTGAATTTTTCTCCAAATTTACGATGGGAACATAATTATACCTTTCACAAACAAGATGACTACCTCACTAATAATACAACTAGTGCAAGTAAATATAACAAGCAATCCTACGATTGGCTTTGGGAAAATATCGTCAAATACGAAACCACTTTTGGCGAAAACCATGGACTTGATCTGACTTTATTATTGGGGAAAAATCATCAGGAGATGGAATCTACAACTGCAAAAGCAGATCAATTGAGTATCGACGCATTAGGGTATAATGACCTTAGTCTTGGTAATATTTTAACCAATTTGTCTAACGCGAGTCAGATCAATGGTGTTTCATCCATGTTCCGTATAAATTATAGTTATAAAAGCAGGTATCTATTTACACTAACCGCACGGCGGGATGGCAGTTCTGTTTTTGCTTCCAATAATAAGTATGCGACATTCCCCTCGGCGGCTTTTGCTTGGATCGTATCTGATGAACCTTTTTTTAAACAACTACAGGCTATCGATTTTCTCAAATTCAGGCTATCTTATGGCGCTGTTGGAAACCAAGGTATTGATCCTTATCAATCCTTAAGTTTATCTACCATCTCACAATACGTTTTTGGTAATGGCGGTTCAACAGCTGTAGGTGCTTATCCCAGCAACATGGGCAATAATAATTTAAAATGGGAAACTACCTATAGCACAAATGTAGCATTAGACTTTGGTCTTTTTAAAAGTAGATTGAATGGAACATTGGAGTTGTATAAAAGCATAACCAAAGATTTGTTGGTTAACCGATCTATTCCAACCATGAATGGTTATGAAAGTATATTAACCAATATTGGTGAGATTGAAAATAAAGGTATTGAGCTTTCTTTAAATGCTGTCAATATTCGGCATAATAATTTTGAATGGAACACTTCAGTGGCTTTCTCACATAACCTAAACAAGATTAATAAATTATATGGGGAAGATTTAGATGGCGATGGTAGAGAAGATGACGATATCGGAAACAATTGGTTTATCGGTCATCCCATAACATCTTTTTATGATTATGTGTTTGATGGTATTTATCAAGTTGGTGATGCAGGTATCCCCAACGGTTCTCAACCTGGCTATGTAAGACTTCGTGATCGGGATAACAATGGAGTGATCGATGCCCGTGATCGTACCATAGTAGGAAGTGGTGGACAGCCAAAGTATAGAATTGGGATAACGAACAATTTTAAACTAGGCCAATTTACCCTGGGTACTTTTGTGAATGTGATGACAGGTTGGGTTGCTGATTTTCCGCTGTTAAATACGGCGGTTAGTCCTAACGCTCCTGGACGGGGAATTAATCAATTGGATGCCGGTTATTGGACAGAAGAGAACCGCTCAAACACCAGACCTTCTTTAGTATACACGAATCCATTGAGCCATGGTTGGTATGCTAATAGGAATTTTGTACGTATACAGGATATTTCCCTTGGTTATACATTTTCTAGGGAATTGGTAGAGAAACTGAAGTTGCAAAACTTGCGTGTGTATGTAAGTGGAAAGAATCTTTACACGTTTACTGATTGGCCAGGGTCTGATCCGGAAAGTGGGGCGGTTGAAGCAGGAGAACTGTTTCCTATGCCGAGAATTTACACCTTGGGAATAAATATTAGCTTATAGGATCAATTTTAATGATTATGTATATGAAACGTCTATATTTAATAATTTGCCAGTGTACACTGGGCATCTTGCTACTCACATCATTGTTTTCATGTAAAAAGGAGTTTCTTACCGAACGGCCTCTTTCAGATTTAGATGCGAATAATGTTTTAACGAAACCATCTGGATTTGAGTCGTATATCATAGGTTTGCATGAAGCAGCACGAGAAGAAGTAGGCAATGGGGATAATACCTACTTTGCGGTTAATTTTGCCGGTACCGATATTGGTGCGGATGCAGGAATAGAATATACGGGTTTGCAAAATTATATCACCAATCTAACACCTAATAACACCAATGTTGCTAGTGTGTGGAATTGGGCTTATACTTCCATGATTCTTAGAGCAAATACGATTATCAACTATGCTAATAAGCCAGACCTGCAAGATATCTGGGAAGATGAAAATCAAAAGAATGCTATTATTGCTGAGGCAAAGTTCTTTAGGGCTTATACCTATGATCTTTTGGCTAATTTATATGGGGGAGTGCCTATTGTTGACAGCATTTATGAAGTTCCCAGAACAGATTTTCAGCGAGCTAGTAGGCAAGAGGTATTAGACTTTGCTAGAGCCGATTTAGAGTTTGCCGCACAATGGCTACCAGACTTAGTGCCTGCTGAAAAGGAGGGAAGAATTGTGAAAGCTGCGGCACAGCATTTACTTACGGAGGTTTACATCAGTTTAGGGTCGTATGAGCAAGCGGTTGAAAGTGCCTCTGCAGTTATTAACTCAGGGAACTATAAATTAATGACAGAAAGGTTTGGTAGCAAGAAGGACCAACCAGGCGATGTGTTTGCCGATTTATTTTTAGACAATAACCAAAACCGAAGTTCAGGAAATTTAGAAACGATCTATGTGTGGCAATTTGAAAGTCTGACTCCCGGCGGCGGAGCCAGTTCGAATGGAAATCATACCTTGCGGAATTGGGGGCCATTTTTAAGTAAAATACAAGATCCGAATGGTGTATCGATGTTAGTTACCGATAGTTTGGGAAGAGGTGTAGGACGTGTAAGGGGCACAAATTATTTTCTTTATGACATTTGGAAAGACGGTGGCAATAATGACATGCGGAATTCGCCATTTAATATGCGTCGGACTTTCTACTATAATAATCCGGCCTCATCTTACTTTAAAAAGGAGGTGGAGCATAAAACTGGACTGGACGATACGATGCGGAATATCTATCCCTATCCGAGAAAAATTGAAGGTTCGCCCTGGAATGGGGATAAAAATTCAGGCCGAACAGGGAAGGATATTATTGTTTATCGCTTAGCTGAAACCTACCTGTTACGCGCAGAGGCTTATTTTAGAATGGGTGATTTAAATCATGCCGCTGAGGACATTAATGCGGTAAGAAATAGAGCACATGCTCATTTAATTCAAGCCGCCGACGTGTCTTTGGATTATATTTTAGATGAAAGAGCTAGGGAATTAGTAACGGAAGAGCCTAGACGGCGAACCTTAATCAGAATGGGGAAATTAGTTGAACGGGTGAGGAAATACAATTTGCTGGAGACTACGCGCGCCACTATACAGGATTACCATGAGGTGTTTCCGATACCTCAGGAGGTGATAGATGCAAACTTCAGTGCAAAAATTGAGCAGAATCCAGGATATTGATGGAATCTTCATGTTTAAAATTGATGAATGCAATATTCGTAAATTTGATTCTGAGATAGCCGAAGGCAATTAAATAATGAAAAAATTATATATGATGAAACTTAATAGAAAAATAATTGGCGGTCTGTTTTTGCTTTGTGCTTCAACAGTGTCTGCTCAGCAAGAAGCGGCACTTTTGCCTGCTTTGACAAAAGTTGGTCAAGGGGCTTACCTTAAAGGGGAATTAATTTATCCTTTAGATCATAAGCCTACCCCGCAATGCCATGCCTCAACGATTGTAGAAACGCCATCGGGTTTGGTAAGCGCCTTTTTTGCTGGCACAAGGGAAGGCGACCCCGATGTAGGTATCCGGGTTGCTCATCTGGTAGATGGAAAGTGGAGCTGGCCGGTAGAAGTTGCGAGCGGATATATTAATGATTCTTTACGTTATCCCTGTTGGAACCCGGTTTTATTCCAGCCTAAAGATGGGCCCTTGATGTTGTTCTATAAGCTAGGGCCAAGCCCACAAAAGTGGTGGGGCATGGTCATGACATCTACCGATGATGGGCGTTCATGGTCGGTGCCTAGAAAATTGGGAGACGATCCGAAAATAGGCCATCTGTTAGGCCCAATTAAGAATAAGCCCGTCCAATTAAGTGATGGAACTATAATTAATCCTACGAGCATTGAAAGCCCGGGTACCGCAAATGGAATTAAGTGGCAGGTATATTTTGAAATCAGTAAGGATTTAGGTAAAACCTGGCAAGTGGTTGGTCCTATTAATGATGGGGAGGAATTTGATGCTATTCAACCCAGCATACTGACTTACCCAGATGGAAAATTACAAGTTGTATGCCGGACTGCCCAAGATGTGGTCGTGCAAAGTTGGTCTACCGATCAAGGGAAGACTTGGAGCAAAATAACTGCATTGTCACTTCCAAACCCTAATTCTGGAACGGATGCGGTTACGTTGAAAGATGGTAGGCAGTTGCTCGTATATAACCATACGACGAAGAAAGGTAAAGAACCAAAAGGGAGAAATATGCTTAATGTAGCAATCTCCAGTAATGGAAGCGATTGGAAGCCTGTTCTTACGTTAGAAAATGAGCCGGTAGAAGATGGATACGCATATCCTGCAGTTATCCAATCGTCTGACGGATTAGTACACGTAACCTATACATATAATCGCAGATCAGTTAAACACGCGATCATAGATCCACGTAAACTTTAATCATGAAATACCTCGCACTGTGCATTTTAATAGTAGCCAATATAGCTGGTTTAAAAGGACAGGAAAGCAACATTCAGAAAGTTCCGGGAACGGTGATTGCTTATCAGCCGGCTTCTAGTCAGCAATACATTGGTTCTCCAAGTATTGCTGTTCTTCCTAATGGCGATTATGTGGTTTCGCATGATTTTTTTGGCCCTGCCAGTTCAGAATTCGTTCAGGCTATAACCACAGTTTATCGTTCGTCTGATAAGGGAAAGCGTTGGAAGAAAGTCAGCGAAATTCGCGGAGCCTTTTGGTCAAGCCTATTTGTGCATCAAGGTTCACTTTATCTGTTAGGTCCTGATAGACATCATGGCACTGTTTTGATTCGTAAATCAACAGATGGCGGAGAAACATGGACGCAACCAACAAGTACAGAAAATGGATTATTGTTAAAGGGCATATTTCATTGTGCGCCTGTACCCGTTATTGAACATAATGGGCGTTTATGGCGCGCCATGGAGACTGCTCATGGCCCCATATTGGAGTGGGGGAAACGCTACGGCGCGATGATGATGTCAGTACCGATAGATGCAGATTTGCTAAATGCTAAAAGTTGGACTACCAGTAATTCGCTATTGTATGATTCTACCTATTTGAATGGGAACTTTACCGGGTGGTTAGAGGGAAATGCTGTGGTTGCGCCGGATGGAGGAATTGTTGATGTTTTGCGGGTGGATGATAGAAGTTCGTTGGACGAAAAGGCTGCTATAGTCGACATAAGCGCGGATGGGAAGAAAGCGACATTTGATCAGCAAACTGGATTCGTATCCTTTCCGGGAGGTAGTAAGAAATTTGCCATCCGTTTTGATACCAGATCGAACCGATATTGGACATTGAGTAATTATATTCCTGAAGATGTTAAAAAGGCAAATGAGGGTAAAAATCCTGCGAGTATTCGGAATACACTTGCACTGATGAGTTCTGCTGATTTAAAACATTGGCAGGTGCACGAAATCATTTTACAGCATCTAGATGTAGCAAAACATGGTTTTCAATATGTTGATTGGCTTTTCGAAGGGAAAGACATGATTGTTGCTTGTAGAACGGCTTATGATGATAGTGAAAGCGGTGCACATAATAATCATGATGCGAATTTCCTGACCTTTCATCGAATTAAAGATTTTAGAACCAAAGAGCATAGAACTATTAAATAGTTTTTCAATGACTCAAAAAAATAAAATACTGCTATTTGGTTTGGTATACCTCGTTGTATGCCTATCCTGTCGCGAACATCCTGTTATGAAATTTACTGAAAAACAATTAACATTTTCTAATAATGGTCATACTATCCACAATACCCAGGTTTTCTCAAAAGATAACCAATGGATAGTTTATGATACCCGAAACAGCGATACAGCAATTGCTAGTACGGGTAGTATCGAGATGATAAATACCCTAACTAAAGAAGTAAAAAGGCTGTACCAAACAGCACATCAAAGTGAATACGGTCCGGGAGTTGGGGCAGCTACTTTTTCACCGGTTTCAGATACGGTTATCTTTATTCATGGTATCCGCAACGCAGATGCAAACCGGCCATATAGTATGACACGTCGTACAGGTGTGGCGATAGCCATTCAGCATCCGCAGCGAGCTATTTTTATGGATGCCAGAAATATTTATCCGCCATTTACAAAAGGAGCGTTGAGAGGGGGAACACACGCGCACTCCTGGAGTGGCGATGGCCAATGGATCAGTTTTACATATAACGATTATGTAATCGAGCAACGGGCAAAAACGCACACCAATGTCCAGGATTTGCGTACGGTTGGGGTAATGATGCCCGGTCTGGTGAACGTAATGGAAGATAGCGCCGGGGAGAATAATAAAGGTGAGATGTTTGCTGCTGTGGTTACAGCGGTTGTAGAAGATCCCCGGCCGGGAAGTGACGAGATTGATAAGGCTTTTGACGAGTGTTGGATTGGGAAGGACGGGTATTTACAGGCGGATGGACATAGACAGCGGCGAGCTATTGCTTTTCAGGGAAATGTACGTAATACGGAAGGAAAAACAGTTGCCGAGGTTTTTGTGCTGGATCTCCCAAGTGATCTTTCGGTTCCGGAAATTTCGGAAGAACCGCTCCAAGGTAGGCCAGACAAAAGACCGGGAGTCCCAAAGGGGGTAAAACAGCGGAGGTTAACTTATACAAAAAAGGGAATCGTTGGGCCACGTCATTGGTTGCGTAGCGCGCCTGACGGAAACTTGATCGCCTTTTTAAGTACAGATGAAGAAGGAGTGGTGCAGTTATTTGGGGTATCTCCTAATGGAGGTAAGATTAAGGCTTTAACGCACCATCCTTTTGCTATTCAAGGCCCATTTAATTTTAGTCCTGATGGAAAGTATATCGCTTATCCTGCGGATAACAGTATTTTTATCACATCGATCGAGACCGGGGAAAGCCAGCGGATTACCTCCAAATTTGGTGAGGCGGAAAAACCTATCGGGGCGCCTAATTGGTCGGCTGATGGTCGTATGATTGCGTATAATCGCTATGTAGCACAAAAGGAAGGTTCTTTTTTGCAGGTGTTTTTGTTAACAAAAGACTGAACACAGAAATACAGATAGAATTAAAGTAAATAAAAAAGGCCTCACATTGCTGCGAGGCCTTTTATGGATCTTGAAAAAGATTATTCTGCTACAACCACAAAAGGAACCTGTACTTTAACTTCTTTGTGTAAGTTTAAGTTAGCGGTATATTCGCCAAGTTCTTTAGGGTCAACATCGAAAGTGATACGACGGCGGTCTACTTCAAAACCTTCTTTTTTCAAAGCATCAGCAATTTGAATAGTGTTAACCGAGCCGAATATTTTACCACTTTCACCCGCCTTAGCGCCAATAGTTAATTTAACCGACTCCAATTTAGCAGCTAGATCAGTAGCATCTTTCTTAATTTTCTCTTGTTTAAATTGCGCTTGTTTGATGTTCTCAGCAAGCACTTTCTTGGCAGAAGGGGTTGCTAGCGTAGCTAGGCCCTGTGGGATAAGGTAGTTACGACCATAACCATTTTTTACGATTACGATATCGTCTTTCTCACCAAGTTTCTTAATATCTTGTTTTAAAATAATTTCCATGTTGTTCTTACCTCCAGATTATTTTAATGAATCAGTTACATAAGGTAATAAACCAATGTGGCGTGCGCGTTTCACCGCCTGTGCTACTTTACGTTGGAATTTTAAGGAAGTTCCGGTTAAGCGGCGAGGTAAAATCTTACCTTGATCGTTTACAAACTTCAACAAGAAGTTAGCGTCTTTGTAATCAATATATTTGATTCCGTTCTTTTTGAAACGGCAATATTTTTTACGATTATCCTCTACTTTAGGGGCAGTAACGTATTGAATTTGTTCTTTTGCCATTATTTTGCTACCTCCTCAGTTTTAGTTTCTGGTTTCTTTTTGAAAGCACCACTGCGTTTTTTCTCGTTGTAAGCAATAGCATGCTTGTCTAGCGAAATAGTAAGGAACCGCATTATACGCTCATCACGTTTGTACTCAAGTTCCAGCTTGTTAATTAATTCACCAGGAGCCTTGAATTCTGTTAGGTGATAGAACCCTGTTGTTTTTTTCTCAATAGGGTACGCTAATTTTTTCAAACCCCAATTATCCTCTTGGATAATTTCGGCTCCGTTTTCAGTAAGGATGTTTTTGAATTTGGCAATTGCCTCTTTCGCAACTTCTTCTGATAACAACGGGGTAAGAACTACTACGGTTTCGTATTGTTGCATTTGTTTAAAAATTTATTAATTTTAATACTCGCATTAAGCGGAGCGCAAAGATAGGTGTTTGTTCTTTAAATTGCAAACGCTGTTTTGTTTATTGTTAAGTAGTTGAGTTGTTGAATAGTTGAGTTGTTGAGTTGTTGAATAGTTGAGTTGTTGAGTTGTTGAGTGGTTAAATAGTTGAGTTGTTGAATAGTTAAATAATTGAGTTATTGAATAGGAAAGGTATAGCTTAACACGCTGGCCTACTTAACTACTATTACTACTTAACTACTATTACTACTTAACTTATAAACCAGGAAGCAATTGGCTAATTCTTTCAAAATTCGTACCTTCGTGCCGATGGATAATTTCATTGTTTCAGCACGTAAATATCGGCCTTCTACCTTTGAAACGGTAGTTGGGCAACAGCATATTACCGGAACGCTTAAGAATGCTATTAAGAATAATCAACTGGCGCAAGCTTTCTTGTTCTGTGGGCCAAGAGGAGTAGGGAAAACAACATGTGCACGTATTTTAGCTAAAACAATCAATTGCCAGAACCTCACGCCAGCTGTTGAAGCATGTGGGGTTTGCGATTCTTGCAAATCATTCCAAAATGGAAATTCGTTCAGTATCCATGAGCTGGATGCTGCGTCTAATAACTCGGTAGATGATATTCGCAGCCTTATTGAGCAAGTGCGGATACCTCCGCAAACAGGTAAATACAAAATTTATATCATTGACGAGGTGCATATGCTTTCTACTCAAGCATTCAATGCATTTTTGAAAACTTTAGAAGAACCCCCGTCTTATGCCATTTTTATTTTGGCAACTACCGAAAAACATAAGATCTTACCTACGATCTTATCTAGATGTCAGATTTTCGATTTCAATCGTATTAAAGTAGAGCACATAGCCGAACATTTGGCGGGTATAGCTGCGAAAGAAGGTGTGGCTTACGATACGGATGGCTTACACCTGCTTGCGCAGAAGGCTGATGGTGGATTGCGGGATGCACTTTCTATGTTCGATCAGATTGTAAGCTTTTCTAATAAAAATGTAAGTTATCAGGCGGTTATTGATAATTTAAACATTTTAGATTACGATTATTATTTTAAACTGACAGATGCCCTCCTGACAGAAGATGCCGTAAGTGCCTTATTGGTTTTTGATGAAGTGCTTTCCAATGGATTTGATGGTAGTCACTTTATTTCGGGCTTAGCTTCACATTTTAGAAATTTATTGGTTGGTAAAGATGCTGCTACACTTAAGCTGTTGGAGGTAAGTGAAAATATTAGGCAACGCTACCTTGAGCAGGCTCAGCAAGTTGAAGTAGGCCTTTTGCTATCGGCATTAAATATTGCCAATCAGTGTGAAATTAATTATCGCACAAGCAAAAATCAACGACTCCAAATAGAATTGGCGCTTCTGAAGATGTGTCATATAAAAACTGCCGTTCAATTAAGTAAAAGCCCATCTATCTCCGACCAGCAAGAGCCGGTAAAAAAAAAACCTAATACAGTAGCAAAAGAACCTGATTCGACATACGCAAACCCTGTTTCTGGTAATCCTGATAAAGGAGAGCCGATAGTTGCCAAAACTAAGCAAGTTGTTCCTGAAGCAGCAATCTCTGAGTCCTCTTCTGCTGCTAAGACGAAAATTCCTAGCTTTAAAGACATTAAACTCTCATCTTCCGTACCAAGTTTAAAGGATGTATTTAAAGAAAAGGATACTACGGATCCGAATGCCGAGCCGGAATATATTATGGGATCTGACCGTCAGGTTTTTACCTATGACGATTTTTTAGCCCTGTGGCATAAATTGGCTGATAAAGCGAAAGCGGAAAGTAAAATTACCCTGTTTACCTTGATGACGGCTAATGCACCAAAACTTCGCGATGATTTTAAAGTAGAAGTAACCGTTGAAAATGCTATACAGGAGAATTTACTGGCTATTTCTAAAATTGATTTGCTGAATGAGTTGCGGGTTAAATTGAAAAATTTCTCAATCGATTTAATACCTATTCAAGCCGAAAATACCACTATAAGAAAACCCTATACCAATCAGGAGAAATACCAGGCCATGGTAGCAAAGAATCCATTAGTGGATAAGTTGAGACAGGATTTTAATCTTGGATTCGATTGAATCAGTCATCCCGTTTAGGATATCCCTCTTCGTCCAGATCATCCCGCTGATCTTCTGGAGTTTCGGCCAGCTTTTCGTCTTTTTTGCTTAAGCGCGTGATTTTTCCCGTGTCGATATGCATACCTAAGCTTTCGGCATCTGTTTCCAGTGATTTATCTTTGTCGTATTCATCACCAACGTATTGGTTTGCCTCATCCCAGTCTGAATTGTCGTCTTCTCCATGGGGTGCTGCTGTGTCATAAGGCTCATCATGCTGGTATTCACGCTCTTCATTTGGATAATCTTTAGTGTCTGGATCTATATCGTACTCAAAGCTGTCTTCGTCCTCGTTGTATTTCAGGTTTTCTATATTGCCCCTGTCGGCCTGATCATTCGGAATCTCTTCATTCTTTGTGATATTCGGTTTATCCTTATTCATGTCTTTTTTCTAAAATTAGTACACCATTATAACAAGTAAAACCTAGATAAGTTTAAAAATTCATATTAGCGGTCAATCTTAGTTAAAGCTGATTACTGTTTAGTAAAGGTAATAGTGGTCGTATTAAACCTCACGGATAATGAAATTTTCTGTTAAATGCGTAAATAGAAAATAAGGACAGGAAAGCGCATTCTATTATCCTCTTATTCGTATAAAATGGGATTTGGAATATGTTTCTCGAAAAGTTTGTTTTTAACGCTACTTTTAAGTTATTTTACGCCTGAAAAAACACAAAAAATTTAAAATAGAATAGACATGGAGTTATTCAAAAGGATTGCTTTTATTTTGGCATTAGGTACATCAACTCTTTTTGTTGGCTGTAAGAGTAAAAAGTTAATCGTAAACGATGGGGCAGAGGTTGTATCTTCTGGCACTGAAGACCACATCGATGGCGGAACCGTGTCTAAAACAGATGAAGGGGTAGTACTTACCTTCGAGTCTGATGTGCTTTTTGCAACGAATTCTTCTTATCTTTCGGATAAGGCAAAAGTAACGATGAAAAATATGGTTACCTACATCAATAAAAACTATCCGAATGCCCGTATTCAAATAAACGGCCATACGGATTCTACTGGAGAAGCCGACTATAACCAATGGTTGTCTGAAAAGCGAGCTGCCTCTGTAAAAACCTATGCCGTAAGCCTAGGCTTGGACGAAAATAATATTACAACTAAGGGCTATGGTAAAACTAAACCCTTAGCCACAAATAGTACTGCCGAAGGAAGACAGAAAAATAGAAGAGTAGAAGTGATAATCTTAAAATAGTTTTTAGCTATTGTTAGTAAGCTTTAACCTTTAACATATTCAGTGAGTTAGACTTGGTTTAACTCACTTTTTATTTTTATAGATCAGCTGAATAAACTGACAGGTGATCGCTTTTATAACCCATTCGCTCTAGCTGTAATTTCTGCAATATCCAACACTTCAACCTCCTTTTCTTTATCATAGTGCTTTACCCCGTCTTTTAACATAATCATACAGAAGGGGCAGGCTGTAGCTACCACAGTAGGATTTAATTGCAAAGCCTCGTCAATGCGTTCAATATTGATGTCTTTCTTGCCCTTTTCGGGCTCTTTGAATAGTTGGGCCCCACCTGCACCGCAGCATAGACCGTTACTTTTGCAGCGTTTCATTTCTACAAGCTCTGCATCTAATACTTCAAGTGCCTTTCTCGGAGCTTCATATACATTATTGCCTCTACCAAGATAGCAGGGGTCGTGAAAAGTAATTCTTTTTCCTTGGAAAGATGAGCCATCCTCCGTTTTTAATCTGCCTTCATCGATGAGCTGCTGTAATAACTGACTATGATGAATAACTTCATAATTGCCACCGAGTGAGGGATATTCATTTTTAAGCGTATTGAAGCAGTGTGGACAGGCTGTCACGATTTTTTTTATTTCATAATTGTTTAGTACCTCGATATTCATCATGGCCTGCATCTGGAAAAGAAATTCATTTCCTGCTCGTTTAGCGGGATCGCCTGTGCAAGTCTCTTCGGTGCCAAGGATCGCAAATTTTAAACCCACATGACTCAATATTCTACATATCGCATGGGTAATGCGTTGGGCTCTTTCGTCATAACTACCTGCACAACCTACCCAGAATAATATTTCCGGACTTTCACCTTGAGCAGTCATTTCGGCCATAGTCGGTACATTTAACTCATTTGTTTTGCTCATCTTTTAATTTTTAAAAGTAAAAATCACTAACAACTAATCGCCAACAACTAATAACTATTCCTCCAATTGGCCCGATCAGCTTGTGCATATTTCCACGGAGCCCCGTTGTTCTCTATATTTCCAAGCATAGCATTGATACTTGTGGGCGCTTGCGATTCTTCCATTATCATATAGCGCCTTAGTTCGATAATGATTTCCATTGGATTGATGTTCACAGGGCAAGCCTCAGTGCAGGCGTTACAAGTAGTGCAAGCCCAAATTTCTTCTCTTGTAATGTAATTGTCTAATAACGACTTTCCATCACCTGTAAAGGTCTCTTTTTTTTCTTGTTGCATACCTATTTCCACCATTCTATCACGTGTGTCCATCATAATTTTGCGGGGCGAGAGCAATTTTCCCGTTATATTGGCCGGACAAACGGCGGTGCAGCGGCCACATTCAGTACAGGTATAGGCTTCCAATAGATTTTTCCAGGTTAAGTCGGGTACATCTTTCGCGCCAAAATGGATAGGTTGCTCAGGAGTAGGAGGCGTGTATGATGGGTCGAGCATCGCTTTAACTTCCTCCGTAACTGCAGCCATGTTGGTGAATTGCCCTTTGGGGTTAAGGTTAGAAAAATAGGTGTTCGGAAAGGCAAGGATAATATGCAAATGCTTGGAATAAGGTAAATAATTTAAAAAGGCTAGTACACCAACGATATGAAACCACCAGCAAATCCGTTCGATGGTATGTAATGTTAAGATGTCCGTTGGCAGTAGCATAAATAACCACTTGCTTATGGGGAATGCACCTATGATCGAACTTTGCTGGATTAGGATCTGCGTTTTATAGTCGGCAGCATTCATGAATAAGAAGGCTGTCATAAGTGCAATTTCTGCCAGTAAAATGAGGTTGGCATCTGTTTTAGGCCATTGGGTCATCTCTACTCCAAAGAATCGTTTCACATGGATGATATTTCTACGTATGAGAAATATAACGCATCCCAACAAAACACCAAAAGCCAACCATTCAAAGCAAGCGATCAAAAAATTGTAAAGGGTACCTAATCCAGAAAATATACGATGACTGCCTACGAGGCCATCGATTACGATCTCCAGCATTTCTATATTGATAATAACAAATCCGAGATACACCAATAGGTGTAACGCGAAAGCGGTAGGCCGTTTCGTCATTTTGCTCTGACCGAGGGCCACGCTTAACATCGTCTTCCATCGCATTACCGGTTGGTCGTTTCGGTTGGTAGGACGGCCAAGCTTTATATTCCTAATGATCTTGCGGGCATTATAGCTTGCCAAAGCAATAGCTAGTAGTAAAATAATGGCAAATATTACCTGACCTATCATCACGCATTGGGTTTTATTACGAAGTTAGCCAAAACTATTTGTTATGCTTACATAACGATAAAAATTTAGACAGTATTTAAATTGACGGTAGAAAATAGTTAAGTTAGTGAAATGGGAAAGAGTAGGGGTTGGCGAAAGAAATTTTTGTGACTGTAAATCAGGTTTATGAGCATTAAAGCTGTTAAAAAGAGATATTTTTTTTCAGAAAACTTTGGTGTATTCAAAAAAGACACTACATTTGCATTCCCAAAACAAACGAACGGGTTTGAAAATCCGAAGTTTGCATAAGGTACCATAGCTCAGTTGGTAGAGCAAAGGACTGAAAATCCTTGTGTCACTGGTTCGAATCCAGTTGGTACCACAAAAAGCCTATCTAATTAATTTTAGAGGGGCTTTTTGCTTTATAAATTTACAGCTATTTTTATATTCAGTGCTCTTTGATGTTCTGGTAAGATAACCGAGCAGGTGGGTTAGATGGTGCAGTAACGTTCAAGAGCAATCGAAAAGAGGCTCGGATACTATCACTTAAAAATTGCTATCGAGATCACACCGCAATGTTGAGCATTTACCTTCATTGTTTTATTCTTTATCTTTCGTATTGCGAACCAAAGAGATACCGGATGAAAAAAAGATTAAACCGATAATGCCTACCACAATCAGCTCACGCACCTGAGTGCTGTGTTGCATAACTTGTGCACCTGTGTAAATTAGTCCACCTATTCCCAAGATAGTGAGAATGGAGCCAAAAATTCGTTTAACATTCATATTGCTTTATTTTGAATAATAACGGCTAAGCAGCTAATGCAATATTTGTGCCCATTTGTGGCAAGTGTACTAAAAAGGCCTAAAAATGTTAGCTTGATTATCACTACAAAAATTAGCCGGGCTGATAATTGGCTTGTTTCCTATATAAATAAAGTTTACGGAGACTTATATATTTCGGTGCATTTCTTATAAGATTGTTGACTGCTATTGAGGCGTATTAGGAAAATGCAGCAGTAAATTTTCGTTTTTATCAGTTTTTTTGCTTAGCTGTAAGGCTATTAATCATTTATTAATATAATATTTAGTATTCCTCCTTTCTTTGCCTAAACTATATAACCAGTACTTTCTATAAACTACTTTAAAAAAAATCAGATGAAGTCAACATTACTTTCACTAGCGTTAATCTGCAGCATCAGTTCCATACTACTTGCGCAGAATAAACATAGTAAGCATTCTTTGTATCCCAGTTATAAGGGACTAGTTATGGCCGGTTATCAGGGATGGTTTCGTGCCGAGGGGGATGGGTCAAGTGCAAAACGCTATGTTTATGGCAATGAGGTGCGATCGGGAATGGATATGTGGCCAGATGTCTCGGAATATGAAAAAACGTATTCTACACCTTTTAAAGATGCCACAGGGAAGCCTGCGAAGTTTTTTAGCTCCGTAGATAAAAGCAGTGTGGAGCTCCATTTCAAGTGGATGGAAGAATACGGTGTGGATGGTGTTTTTATGCAAAGGTTTTTTGACAATACCCGTAAAGAAAACCGAGGAAATGAGAGTGTATCCATTTTGAAAAACGCATTGGAGGCTGCTTCTAAGCACAAAAGAGCCATTGCAGTAATGTATGATCTATCTGGTTTAAAGGGTAAGGGCGAGGATTGTTCGTCTATAATTGAGGATTGGAAGTATTTGGTAGATGAGCTTAAAGTGACCTATCAAGCAAGTGGAAGCACCTACCTTCACGATCATGGCAAACCTGTAGTGGCTATTTGGGGCGTGGGATTTCCGGATAGACCTTATAATATCCGTAATATCGGCTTGGAAAAACTGATCGATTTTCTTAAGAACGATCCCGTTTATGGAAACTGTGCGGTAATGCTTGGTGTTCCCACCGCGTGGCGTGAGTTGAATGCAGATTGCCTGCCTGATCCTTATCTCCATGAACTTATTGAGCAGTGTGATTTGGTATTGCCTTGGAATGTACAACGTTATAGTCCTTTGTTGCATAACGATATGGATCGTTTTAGAGATAATTTATTGGCTGATATGAAATGGTGCGCAACTCATCAGGTGGAGTACGTCCCTTGTGTATATCCCGGATTTAGTTGGCATAACCTAAGTCGTTATGAGTTTCCGGATGACATAAAGCCCATCGGTTCTATACCAAGACAAAAAGGTCGTTTTTATTGGGAACAGTTGTATACTTCATTGAGGAACGGCGCATCTATGGTATATGTGGCCATGTTTGATGAGATAAATGAGGGAACAGCGATATTTAAGGTGACTGATACACCTCCAAAAGGCAAGGGTGAAACAACCTTTTTAGGTATGGAAGGAATGCCTTCTGATCATTACCTCTGGCTTACTGGAGAAGCTGCCCGAATGCTTCGTAATGAAAAGCCGCTTACGGCAAAAATGCCTCAACGTTAATTTTTACATCAATAACCATTAGCTATTAATTATGCCTATAAATTGTAAGTATTTTCTTTCTTTTAGACAGTTCTTCAGTCTATTTATCTTGTTGTTTGTTAGCCAAGCAAAGGCTCAACATCAGGAAAATTCAATGATTTACGCTCCAACCGAAGACTGGGTGAAGCCTATGGAAAAACCCTATAGAGATGCCGTTTGCCTGAATGGGAAGTGGCAATTCCAACCAATTGAGCTTCCAGACGGTTTTAGGGAAGGTGAAGATGAAACGCCTGCACTGCCTACTATAGATGAAGGAAAATGGAGCTCAACGGCTATAAAGATTCCCTCTCCATGGAATGTGAACAGCTTCGCTGGCAAAAATCAAGGAGGAGATTTTCGTAGCTATCCCAGTTATCCGGAGGCTTGGGAAAATATTAAAATGGCTTGGTTGAAAAAACAATTTAATGTGCCTGCATCTTGGAAAGGTAAAAGAGTGCAGCTGCATTTTGAGGCAGTAGCTGGTAATGCCGATATCGTGGTTAATGGTAAGAAAGTAGGTAGTCATTTTGATAATTTTTTACCTTTTGATGTAGATATTACCGATGCAGTTCAAATAGGTAAGGAAAATACGTTATATGTAGGCGTGCGTAAAGCTTCTTTATTTGATAAAAAAAGCGAGCATGGCCGAAGGACTTATCAAGCTGGTTCTTTCTGGGGCCAGCATATTGCCGGTATCTGGCAAGACGTTTTTTTAGTAGCTACACCCGAAGTATCTATAACCGACGCATATATCAAACCTCTGGTAGACAAAAATACATTATCGGTTGAACTTACGCTTAAGAACCATACGGTAAAAGAAATTAACGGTATTGTAAACGGCGATGTTTATGAATGGCTAGCAAATAAAGGGGCCGATGGAAAGATTGCTCCTGAGCCAAGTACCTGCCTCGCTTCCAAGCTATCATTAGCTTTAAACTCGGGAAAAATAAAAATTCCTAGAAACGGTGAAACGAAAGTTACTTTAAATGTGTCCGTAAATAATCGGCTAAAATTATGGTCGCTTACTGATCCGAATCTGTACGGATTGGTGTTGCATTTGCAGGAGAGAAAACGGGTTGTTGATAGTAAATACGAGCGTTTTGGCTGGCGCCAAACCAAAATTGAAGGAAATAGGTTGTTGTTGAATGGCGAGCCCCTGGTACTAAAAGGAGACTCTTGGCATTTTATGGGGATTCCGCAGATGACCAGAAGATACCCTTGGGCTTGGTACAATGCTTTAAAAGATATCCATGGTAATGCGGTACGTCTGCATGCACAACCTTATCCTACATTTTATCTGGATATGGCAGATGAGATGGGGATATTTGTTTTGGATGAAACAGCTGTTTGGGCTAGCGATGGGGGACCCAAGTTTAGTGATGAAAATTACTGGAAAGATTCGGAAAGGCATCTTTCATCATTAATAATCCGCGATAGGAACCACCCATCGGTATTGGGATGGAGCGTATCCAATGAAGTGATGCCCGTTATTGTTAATGTAATGCGTAATCCTCCCGGATTAAAAGAGAAGTTGATAAAATATTATGGGATTTGGGCGTCTATCTGTAGGCGTTTGGATCCAACACGAGAATGGATTTCTGCTGATGGTGAGGATGATGCTGAAGGAAAATTACCGGTATACATGGTACATTATGGTGGTGAAGGTAGTATGGACAGGGCTAGAAAAAGTGGAAAAATATGGGGAGTTGGGGAAGCGGGAAATGCCTATTATGGCACACCGCAGCAGGTAGCAGGTACTAATGGCGACCGTGCTTATGAATCTTTTTTAGGACGCATGGAAGGGGTGGCTTTGTCTTCTTATGCATCGTTGACTGCTCAACGTGAACGGGATGCCAGTTATAGAAGTGTGTTCAATTTAGCTTGGTATGGGTTAAAGCCATTAGCCTTTGGCCTGCGCGATACCACCAAAGCACCTAGTTTGAATGATGGCGTTTATTTTACTTCTTTTAAAGAAGGGCAGCCTGGCGTTCAGCCCGAACGCTTGGGGCCGTATACATCTACATTGAATCCGGGTTATGACCCTGCGCTTTCACTTTATGAGACATGGCCTCTATTTGACGCTATCCGTAACGCTGGTGCAGAACCGGCACAACCTTTTAATGTGGAAACACGGAAGCAATTACCGGAAGTTTATATTCCATTTAAATCAATTAGTTCTATTCAGGTAATTGGAGGGGAAGAAAGTGGGTTAGCTAAAGATTTAATTCGACTGGGTGTCCCTGTAAAACCATTGGCAACAAATGTTGTGCCCGACTTGCTTTTTGTAGATGGAATTTATCCACCAGCAACAACTGCAGATGCCTTAATGGATAGTGTAACTGCGAATGGCGGCACCGTGCTGGTTTGGGGTGCTTCTTTTGAAGGTGTCGGAAAATTAAATGCCTTATTGCCTGCTCCCATTGAAGTAACTGTGCGTAAAGCGTCTTCTTTATTGATTAAAACACCTAGTGTACTTACTGCCACTATGAAGAATGCCGATTGGTATTTTTCTGAACTAGTTCCAGCTAAAATTACAAAAAATGGACTTGGAGGTGATTTGGTGGAGCAAAGTACGGTACTTTTAGCAGCCAATAATACGGATTGGTTAACATGGAATAAGCAGGCGGAATATGCTAAAACAGGAATGGTAATCCGTTCGGAACGAGAGGCGAAACCCGATGGAGCAATAATGATTTGGCATAAAGTGGGCGCCGGCAATTTATTGGTAACGACCTTACCAAGCCGTATACCTTTAGCCAAAGCGAAATTATCGGTGAAAAAATTGCTTAGGAATTTAGGTGTCGAATTGGGTGAAGGGAACGATTCAGAGAAGCCCCTATCGGCTTCGGGTGATATTGTGAATACCTTGGTTTTAGGAAGTTTTCCAATAAGTGCTATAGAAGATGCTGCAAAGCAGGACGATTTGTCAGCATTAGATGTGAGTACATTTAAGGTTGATGCTTCTACGAAAGGTAAGCAATGGAAAGCGATAAGCAATGAAAGTGGTTTTGTTGATTTTAAAACGCTGCCTTTGGCTGGGCCGCAAGACGATGCAATGGCTTATCTGAGCTTTTGGATCTCCAGTCCACGCTCACTGGAAGACTTACTGATTGAACCAAACATGCCGCAGGTAAATATGGAAGTAGAAGCAGATGATGCGGTGCAGGTATGGTTAAATGGTAAAATGATTATTGATAATATCCGGGTTGGTCCAATAGAAAGTGGGAAAGCTATTGCTAAGGCTTTGAAGTTGCATCAAGGCTGGAATCATGTCTTAATTAAGGTGATACAAGGTGGCGGCAATTGGCAATTTAAAGGAAGGATTACCTGTAGTCAGCCAGCATTTTTGGACGAACTTGGATCGGCTTTGGAAAAACCTATGTAATGATGATCGTCAATTCTTATGTTTATTTTTCTGCCCTACGGCTTAATAGTTGTAGGGCATCTTTATGTGCTTAGATCAATAATCCTTTATTTTTCAGGTCGTTAAAAATTATTCTGTCTACTGGAGAAACCTTGTCTATATCTGCGTAGCTTAACCATGCGATCTCTTCGATTTCTGCCGCTGCTTGTATATTACCGGTGTATATTCCAGTGTAACAGCGCATATTAACTAATGTGCCCTCCTGATGACCATGGGCTTGGGCTAGAAATTCACCATAAAAGACTAAAGAGTTAGGGTCTAATATGATGGTAAGTTCCTCCTCAATTTCACGTAATAAAGCGTCTGTATCCGATTCGTTGACTTCACGCTTACCTCCTGGTAAATAGATAGGTATCTTTACCTTTGCTGCGGGTAGAAAGGATTTTTTTGTTCTGAATTTCAAGGAGTGCTAATTTATCAATCATATTTGGACTTTTTTATTTCGATTATTGTACAATATGTTCTTCGCTATCGATTTTTCTGTTTGTAATAAAACTCCATAAGATTAAGAACATGCCTATCATAATAGAAACATCAGCCGTATTAAAAATGCCGGTTTTAACGAAAAGGTAATTAATATACATAAAATCGGTGACCGATCCGTGTAAAATTCTGTCGTAAAGATTGCCAATACCTCCGCCAATAGCAAAGGCAATTCCGATAGCAAACAGTAGTGAAGCCTCTTTGTTCCTTATCAGGTAATAAAGTCCGAAAGCTAGCACCAAACAGGGTAGGACAGTAAGAAAAACCAATCGGATATACAGTGGGGAATCATGGCCGAAACTTAGGAACGCACCGCTGTTTTCAACTTTGGTTAATATAAAATGGCGGCCTATTACATTGATTTCTTCGTGATAAGAAAGCTTATTTCTAGCAATATGTTTTGTAGCTTGGTCGCATCCTACATTTGCTAACACTAGGAACAATAAAAACAGATTCCTTATTAATACTTTATGGGCCATTTAAGTAAGCAATTTTTTAGCAAGATAAAATTTTAATGTTATTTAACAATATATGCTAAAGTTTCTTTCTGCTAGTAACCTATCAACAGGAAAAACTCCCAACTTTTCCTGTTGATAGGGAATTGGCCGGATTAAGCGTTTAATCCGCCATCTATTGTAATGGCTGTACCTGTTATGTATTTGCCTTCGTTGCTGGCTAAGAAGGCTACCAATCCAGCAATATCGTCTCCTGTTCCATAATTTTGTAAGGCCATTCTGCTTCTTAAAAAATCAGCCAACTCTGTAGTGGCAGGATTCATGTCAGTGTCTATCGGCCCGGGTTGGACTACATTTACGGTAATTCCCTTTGGGCCGAGATCGCGGGCAAGTCCTCTGGTAAAGCCTGTAAGCGCAGATTTACTCATGGTATACAAAGTGGTCTGCGCGCTAACAGCATTGTCGGCCATGTTACTGCCTATGTTGATGATGCGTCCTCCTTCAGGTAAATGCTTAACCGCTTTCAGTGCCGCTGCATACAAAGCGCGCACATTAACCGCCATTATTTGTTCAAAATCTTCCAGCGTATGTTCTTCAAAAGGCCGGCCGATATAAATGCCCGCGTTGTTTACTAGGATATCCAACTGGCCAAATTTGTTCACCACGGTTTCAATGGCATTAAATATCGCCTGAGGATTGCTGCTGTCTGCCTGGATGGCTAAAATATTTTTTCCATATTGATGAAATTGGTTAACTAATGCTTGTGCCTTTTCTGATGATTTAGTGTAAGTGAATGCTACGTTGGCCCCATCGGCTGCTAATCTCTTAACTATTGCCGCTCCAATTCCTCTGCTTCCGCCGGTTACTAATGCTACTTTTTTTGCTAATCTTTCCATTTTTAATAATTTTTTATCAAAAGTAGCTGGTATAGGCTATATTTGTAAGTACGCATTAAATTGTTAGGTACTAACAAAAACGTAAGAAATGAGAAAAGAAACTTCTACCAATGCTTTAAATGAAAAGCAAATTAATGATACCTGCGGAATGGCTTACTCATTAGCTATTATAGGAGGGAGATGGAAACCGGCTATACTTTGTAGATTATGTTATGGTAAAATGCGTTATAGCGATCTTAAAAATTCAATTAACGGTATTTCTGAACGAATGCTCGTTGCCCAACTAAGGGAATTGGAAGCCGATCAGATTGTTAGCCGCATTGTTCATGCAGTTGTTCCTCCTCGAGTGGAATACGAATTAACCGCATTGGGATTAACCATGAAGCCTATGCTACAAGCGATGTCTGATTGGGGCAATATGCATAGGGATACTACAAATATGTTGAAGACTGATGAAGCCATAACCAATACACATAATATATCTATTGATGCTTAATTCGCTGTTTATTGCGCAATAAATACCGGGATGTTTACCCGATGTCTTAACCTATTGACAGTTTCCCCATAAACGAGGTCTTTAATTCCACGGTGACCATGACTTCCTACAATTAAGAGGTCAGCGTTATAATCTTTACATATTTTTGCAATAAACTTTACCCTTCGGGTATGTCCTACTTCGAAAATGGAATCATATCCTTTTTCTTTAAAGAGCGTCAGGTATTTGGACATCCGTTCTTCATCATGTCTTCTTTCGTAATCATCGGTATCTTCTTCCATCATGCGCGAAGATGCACTTTCAACCACGTGAATAAGAATAAAGCGGGTGCCGGGTTGTGCAAGCTTTAAGGCATAAGCAACTACTTGCTTGTCCGAAGAAGAATAATCGAGCGCCAACGCAATTTGATGGAAGGCAGGTGCTTGTGGAAGCGAAGAAAGCGATGGTTGAAAGGGAGGATGCACTTCTATATTAACTTTCTTCCTTCCTTTGAGAATGGGATAAAGAAGCGTTAGCAGCAGCAGCGTAAATAAACCTAATCCTCCAACAATTAACCCTATGGTTAACCAAACATTATTAAAAAGATGAATCCAATTGGTAATTTCTTCATATACTAATTGGAAATTCAAGATTGAGATAATTGCAGCGATGACCCAAGCTACAATTTTTAAGGTTAATGAAATAGTAAAAACTCCCATTCGTTTTCTATCACTTACAAAGTGAATTAACGGTATAACAGCAAAAGCTAATTGCATGCTTAAAAGCACTTGGCTAAATACGAGCATTGGGCCAACCTCCTCATCGCCCGCTATATATATTACTAAGATAGCCGGAACGATAGCTAATAAGCGTGTTAGCATTCTTCGTAACGCTGGACTGATCCGTAATCGTAAATAGCCCTCCATAACGATCTGTCCGGCCAGGGTTCCAGTAACGGTAGAGCTTTGTCCGGCAAGGATTAAAGCTACAGCGAATAATCGAGGTGCCCATTCGCTTCCAAGTGTTGGTGCTAATAGCTTATGGGCGTCTTGAAGTTCGGCAACATCGTTCATGCCATTCTTATGAAAAACAGCTGCAGCTAGTATAAGAATAGCTGCGTTGACAAAAAAGGCAAGATTGAGGGCAATTGCGCTATCCCAGAAATTATACTTCAGTGCTTTACGAATGGAATCTTCGTCTCTATTGATCTTTCTGGTTTGAACTAGAGCAGAATGCAGATATAGATTATGGGGCATAACTGTTGCTCCAATAATACCGATACTTATATATAGTGCTGCCTGATTGGGAATGGACGGTATAAACCCGCTCAATATACCCGCCATATCTGGTTTAGCTAAGGTCATCTCTATTAAGAAACACGCACCGATCATAAAGATGAGGCCGATAATAAACATTTCCATTTTGCGCATGCCCAGTCTTTGCAGATACAGCAGGAGAAATGTATCTAGAAAACTGATAGCGACACCCCAAAGTAAATCTATGCCAAAAAGTAAATTCAAGCCAATGGCCATACCAAGCACTTCCGCTAAATCGCAAGCTGCAATTGCTATTTCGGCTAATATATACAGAATGAAATTCATGCCCTTTGGATAAGTTTCTCTATTACATTGGGCTAAATCTTTCCCCCAAACAATACCTAGACGAGCAGAGAGGCTTTGTAATACAAGCGCCATGATATTACTCATAAGCAATACCCAAATGAGCGTATAGCCAAATTGACTGCCTCCCGCCAAGTCAGTTGCCCAGTTGCCGGGATCCATGTAGCCTACACTTATCAAGTAAGCAGGCCCAAAAAAACCTAATATCTTCTTGAATTTAGAGTGATTATGGCTAATCTCAACACTATGATGTACTTCTTGTAACGATTTTTCCTGATTATCCAATGTATTATAATGTTTTATAGAATTCGTTTACAAATTTATTTATTTTATTTTAGAGTTACCTAATTTTTTTGTTTAGTTAACAAAACAATTCTTCTTTTTCGCTTAATTCGAGGGTCTACTGCTATTGTGTTAAGCTTTTGGATCTTTTAACAATTCTTAACAAATTGATCATTAAACTATCGAAACGAATTCCATTCTATTATACCAAACAAAAGGAATGTGGAGATTTGTCATTCGCTTCTTTTGAACAATTTCTTATTTTATTAAAGTAGAATTATTAAAAAAAATGAATGTTATGAAGAAAATTCTTTCAGGAGCCATACTATTTATCGGATTAGGTACTATGGCATTTGCACAACAAGCAGACGGTAAAAAAACGCATAATTATAGTCCAGAAAAAAGGGCAGAAAAAATAACTGCTGTTATGGCGAAAAAATTGTCGTTATCTGATGAACAGAAAACTAAAGTTTATGCAATTAATCTAGAAAATGTTAAAAAAAGAGATGCCGATCGCAGTGCGCGTATGGCAGAGGAAAGGACAGCCAGGAAAGCGTCAATGCAAAAGCAAGATGAGCAAATTATCAATGTTTTAAATGCCGAACAGAAAACTGCTTATGAAAACTTTAAGAAGGAGCGATTTACAGGAAAGCAGCATTCAAGAAAGCCTAGTGCAAACTGGAAAGCCAAAAAAGATAAACAAGAAGGTTAACTAGAGCTGATGTTAAAATATGTTAAGAATTTTAGGTTCTGTATGCTATAACGTATTTTTGTGTCATTCATAATTTAGGTTTATAATTGGTTAATGAAGGCTTTCAATCTCCCCGATTGAAAGCCTTTTTTTTGAGTAGCAATTAAATCTATAATCTTTTTTGGTATTGCTTTTGCTTAATTCTTTAAAAACAATTAGGTTGGATTATGTATAAAAGATTTTTAACAGTTGCATTGGCGGCTTTTTTATTATGGAGTTGCAATAATAGTAATACAGAAAAAGTAAGCGGAAATGTGGAAACGGCTGATACAACAGCTGAATATATACCGATCGATGCGACCTCTGATAGTACTGACATGCATAATGCCCAAAATTCATTGGATGTTGTTGGGATATATAAAGGTGTAATGCCTTGTGCGGATTGTGAAGGAATTTCTACAGAAATCGAATTAAAGTCGGATAGTACGTATACACTAAAAACGAAATACTTAGGAAAAGGCGACGGCAATACGACCGAAGAAAAAGGTTCGTTTACATGGTTGGATGGTAGCAAAATCGAACTACAAAACATAAAGGATGCCTCTGGCAAATACTTTGTTGGAGAAAACACGTTAACGCAATTGGATATGAATGGAGATAAAGTAACAGGCGCATTAGCAGAACATTATGTGTTAAGCAAATGACAGCGTGCAAAACATTACCTTTAACAATTACAGCAAAAAAGCAAATAATATATTATTTGCTTTTTTGCTGTAATATAGTGTCCAGTGGCATTGAGACCGATGAAATGTCACCGTCACTATAGTCTTCCTATTATGCAACAAACGAACGTTTTCTAATCGCTGTTTATGTACCTATAGGGTAAACAGCGATTTATAAGGTAAAGGTATACGATACTATGCTGGATTTTTTGGGATTGCCATAAAATAAGAAGGCTACCCGATGAGCGGGCAGCCTTTACTTAACCAATTATAAACCTAAATTATGAGAAGGATCTTCCGTTAACCGGCACTTGTGTCGATTAATAACTCTTTTCAATGAATCAATTGTAGAATTGCAGTCAAAAATGCTCTTTGATTTTTGTTACGTTAACAGCTAACCAATTAACTAATACCAAAAAGCATAACTTGAAAACGTATGGAGTATAGTTTTTATTGTTTAAAGAGATTATTTTGAGGATAAATTTCTTACAACTGGTAGTAGCAGTTTCTACAGCGCGGTTCGTAGCTTTCCTTTTCTCCTATTAACACTTTCTTTTCTGCAGACGCTGTTCGGTAAGAATAATTAGCAGGTGCGCCGCAACATACACAGACGGCATGTACTTTGGTAACATGTTCTGCAATAGCCATTAAATCTGGAATAGGGCCAAAAGGATTACCTAGAAAATCCATATCTAAGCCCGCAACGATTACTCTTACTCCTTTGTTTGCTAATGTATTACATACTTCAGGTAGATTGTCATCAAAGAACTGAGCCTCATCTATTCCCACTACTTTTGCTTGTGGACCAAATAGTAGGATAGCCGAAGAGGTTTCTACTGCTGTAGATGGTATGCTGTTATTGTTGTGCGACACCACTTCTGCGGTTCCATATCGCGTGTCTACTATTGGCTTGAATATTTCTACATGAAGCTTGGCGATCTGAGCCCTTTTTAGCCGCCTAATGAGTTCTTCAGTTTTGCCTGAAAACATCGAACCGCAAATAACTTCTATGCTTCCTCTCGATCCAGTTTTATTACTCGTATAGTGCTCGCTGAATAGCATTTTTTTTACTGTTTTCTTCTTTGGTTATGCGTCTATTGCAGACGTCACAAAACGGCTACTAATATCGCGATTTATTTCTAGCGAACAACCCTTGCCTTTCCATTCAATTTTATCTAAGTTTGACATATCATTCGTCCAACATTTAAAGCATTAAGCGTTTATATATTATGGTGACACAAGAAAGCATTTTTAAAAAAATAGGTGGTCTGTTAAAGGATTTAACCGACCAGTATGAATTTCTACAGGAAAATCCTACTGAACAGGATGGTGTTTATTTGGAGTTGTTCGAGGCTAACACTACTTATCTAATGGGACACGTTGCAATTCTAAAAAAATTAACTTCTTTAGAAAGTAGTGCTATTGATAACAGTAAGGAAGACGAGAACGAAAATTTACATGAAGAGAAAGACGAGAACTCGGCTTTAAATTATGCAGATCAACAGGAAATCAAAGAAACTTATTTTACGCCTGCTACAGCTCATGTACAGACGAAAGCGGAAGAATTTAAATTAGCGCATAAGGGCGATAAGGAAGAGGAGGAGAATAAGGAATCAGTTGCGGCAGCGGAAAACTCGGATAACCTCACCCATGAAGATGAAAAGCAAACCCATGAGGAGGAAGTACAATCAGCAGAAAAAGAAGAAGAGCAGACTGAAAGTGATGAGCTATTGGACAAACATCCGGAAACAGCATCATCTACTGACGGCGATAATGAACTACATGTAACAAAAGAAGAGCTCTCTAAGAACGATGATATTAAGCAAGAAACAAAAGAAGAGGACGAGCTGGCGGGAGCGAATGAGCAGGAGTATGAGCCTGCTGCTGAAAGGAGAGAAGATGAAGAGAAAACTTATCCGGTTGATGAAGAATCAAATGCTAAAAAGGTGATAGAAGAAGAGCGATCAGTTACAGTACCTTCGGAGGAAAAAGGAGAGGAATTAAAATCTCCCGAACCCAAAAGGCCCATGACATTAAATGAGCTTTTTTCTGCTCAACGAAAACAGGAATATAAGCCAAATGAAGCACAGGCTGTATCAGATGTAGGAGGGAGGGTGTTGGCCAACCAAGAGGCTCCTGCTCCTACATCAGTTAAAAGGATTAATGACATTAAATCGGCTGTCAGCCTAAATGATAAACTTCTTTTTATTAAAGACCTATTTAATGGCTACAGCCTAGCCTACACGGAGGCCATAGAGTTGTTGAGTAGATACGATAACTTTACAGATGCAGATGCTTTCTTACAGAACAATTATGCTAAGAAGAATAATTGGGAAAGCAAGCAGGCAACTGTTGATAAATTGTATGCTATTTTGCGACAACGATTTGGATAAACAAGCAGGCCAATAGAAAAGGTTTGTTTTTAAACAACTCCTTTCCTATTGGCATCAAATTTTAACAAGATGAAGAGCAGTATGGTGAAACTAAGTAAGGAAGAGCCGCCATAGCTCAGAAAAGGTAACGGTATACCTATTACCGGTACAATGCCGATGGTCATGCCGATATTTATAAAGAAATGGAAGAAAAAAATGGATGCTACGCCATAACCATAAATTCTTGCGAAGGCAGAACGTTGTCGCTCGGCCAATTGTGTAATGCGGATTAATAATGCGAGATATAATAATACCAAGGTCATGGATCCTAAAAAACCCCATTCTTCGCCGACGGTACAGAAAATAAAATCTGTACTCTGTTCGGGTACAAAGTTGTATTTTGTTTGGGTACCTTGTAAATATCCTTTCCCAAAAAGTTGGCCTGAACCGATAGCAATTTTAGATTGATTTAGATTATATCCTTGGCCTCTAGGGTCATTCACCTTACCTAAAATAACGTCAATTCTGTTGCGTTGGTGAACTTGTAAGATATGTTCGTAAGCAAAGTCTACAGATAACACAAAGAGCGATGTTGCCATAAAGATTACAATAGCCGAAGGAATTGCCTTACGGCTTCTTTTAAATAGGAATGCACCGAAAGCACACAGTATAGCCAGTACGCTAATAATATACCATTGTGAAAACAATAAGGTCAAAATAAAAAGAATAATACAGACCAGTGCAAAAGCTAAAAGCTGACCAGTAACATAACCCTCCCTATAAAAAACGAGTATTAAAGCGAAAAAGGTGAGCGCCGAACCGGTATCAGGCTGAAGCATAATAAGTACTATTGGAACAAGTAAAATAAGCGCTCCGAATAAGAGGGTCTTTAGGTTAGGCATCTTATTACTATGTGAGCTAAGGTATCTTGCTAATAAAAGGCAAGAGCTTAGTTTAGCAAATTCCGAAGGTTGCAGCCTAAAGTTCCCTAAAGGAATCCAAGCTTGATTACCGCCAACGTTTCGGCCTACAATCAGTACAATAACTAATAGCATAAGCGTTACACCATAAAGAGCTGGAGATATGTAATTGTAAAATTTACCGTCAATTATCATAATAGCACTAGCGATCACCATACATATCACAATATAAAGGAACTGCTTGCCATAGTTGGTGCTCAGGCTTACCAAGCTGGCATGCTGTGGGTCGAACACAGCGGCACGGATGTTGAACCAACCAATAACACATAGTGCTGCCCAGATAAATACACTTATCCAATCAATCGATCCACCGTATATTTTTCTTGCTTGATGCATAATACTAAATTATTTGTCTCGATTTTGTTTGGTAGCGTTCCTTTGTTCTGCAAATAAGGCTACATGAATAGCTTCAGTATTAATTTTTTTAGTCTCTTTTGTTTTATTATTGATATGACTTATAGTCTGTTCGGTAAGTTTTTTAGGAGGCTCAGGTTCAATGAGATTACTTTCGTTTAAAACTCTTTCCTGAACAGCTTTTGGTAGACTAATGGTATCTTTTAGATATTGTTCAACCATCATGCTGGCAATGGGAGCTGCATAAGTCGCTCCATAGCCCACATTTTCAACAAACACCGCAATGGCTATTTTAGGATTTACTCTTGGAGCGAAAGCAAAAAATACCGAATGGTTTTTTCCGTGCGGGTTTTGTGCTGTTCCAGTTTTTCCGCACATCTCGACGCCTGGAATACGCATATTGGCATTATACCGTACTACCCTACTCATTCCTTCAATTACGGGCTCAAAATATTTGCTATCTATATCAACTGGTATTTTTTCTGTAAACTCTTTCTTTACCACTTTTCTTTCGCCAATTGATTTGATGAGGTGGGGGCGGTAATAATAGCCTCTGTTGGCAACAATAGCCATAATGTTTGCCATCTGTAAGGTAGTGATTTCTACTTCGCCTTGACCAATGGAATTAGAGATGTTATAGGCCGAACCCCATTTGTCGTTGCCGTAACGTTTGCTGTAAAAATCGGCTGTTGGTAGAAGTCCCTTTTTTTCATTGGGTAGGTCAACACCTAATTCCTGATTGATGCCGAATTTCATAACGGCCTCTCTCCAGAGTTTGTAAGCTTCGGCAGACTTCATTTTTCGTTGGTCAACCATACGGGCATAAACCTGACCAAAATACGTATTACAGGACCCTTGTATAGCCGCGGGCAAATCTATCGTGCCATGAACGTGTGTACAGCGCATAAAGCCTCTACCGCCTCCGTAACTATAGCCACCCGGACAATTATATCGCGTATGTTCGTCGATCATACCAGCCTGCTGTGCCACCAAAGCACTTACTACCTTAAAAACGGAACCCGGAGGGTATTGTGCCTGAATAGGCCGAATAAACATGGGCTTATTGGGGTCGTTTAACAATTTCATGTAATTATTTCCACGCTCCCTGCCAACCATCATATTGGGGTCGTAACTTGGCGTACTCGAAAAAGCTAATATCTCGCCACTTGATGGTTCTATCGCTACAATAGAGCCGCGTTTATTCTTCATGAATTTTTCTGCGAGCTTTTGCAGTTTTAAATCGAGGGATGATACTAAGCCTTCTCCAGCCACAGCAAGTGTATCGAATTTACCGTCCATGAAATGGCCTTTAGGCCTGTTAAAGGCATCAACCATTAGATTTTGAACGCCACGTTGACCTCTTAAAAGTTCTTCATAGGCCCGTTCAACTCCACTAACACCGATATAGTCGCCAGGGCTATAGAAATTATTAGAACGCTCTATATCACGTTCGGTAACTTCATTGATATAACCCAAAAACTGCGCGGCAATAGAATCTGGGTAGCTTCTTACTGTTCTGTTTTGTACGTAGAATCCCCTGAATTGAAATAACCTTTCTTGAAGGTGGGCATAGGTTTCGGCAGAAAGCTGCTTTTCAAATATAGATGCCCTATAGGGCGAAAAATTAATAGCCTTTTGAAGTCGCTTTTCAAATCCATCTTTATCGATACCAATTAATTGGCATAGGGCTAAAGTATCAAAAGGTTTAACCTCTCTGGGGGTTATCATTAGATCGTACACAGGTTCGTTCTGAACTAAAATTTTGCCATTTCTGTCTAAAATAACACCTCTTGCCGGATAGATAGTTACTCTTCTTAACACATTGGATTTAGCAGATAATAGATAGGAATCATCTATAATCTGGAGATAGAAAAGTCTACAAGCTAATAAGAATGCTGCTATGATGAAAATGCCTTGAACGATATATTTTCTTTCAAAAAAACTATTATTCATTGATTGAGTGCACGTGGGCTTTTAATAAATTAAATAAATGCCAGCTTAATGCTAGCGCCTATTTTTTTGATAAAACAGCAAAGAAAACAGCAATATCAAAAGTACCGTAAATATACAACTTAAAACTACACGGATAATGGTGTAATGGAAATTGCTAAATGTGAAAGCTTCCAATAAAATTAAAACAAAGTGGTGCGAGAAAGACAAAACGATACTATAGATAAAAAACCATCTAAAGGACATTTCGCTTATACTTGGTGTAGCAAAGGTTTCATGGTTATCCAATTGTACCGTTAGGTTTATGAAGGTGATTCGTAAGGCCGCAAGTGTAACGCAAGCTGCGGCGTTTACACCCAACGTGTCATAAAAAGCATCTACGGTTAGGCCTGTAAAAAAACAAATAACAAATAATAACCAATTCGGCGTACCTAACGGTAACATTAACAAAAAAAGGAGGTAGGGATAGGGAGCTGCCAGGTTGTAGTATCCCATGTTTTTGAAGAGAAAAACCTGCATCGTGACGAGCACGATAAACCTAATAATGTTTATTATTAAAATCCTACTCATTGATTACCGTATCTTGCGCTAACTGTTGCTTTTCATCCGAAAATTTATCTTTGATAATATAGACATATTGAAGGGTGTTGAAATCGGTATTCAATTTTATTTCAATGTCTAGAAAACTATCACCACTTTTTCCTGTTTTAATAACTTTGCCGATACTAATACCCGGCGGGAATAAGGAATATCCAGATGTTATAACCTGTTCTCCTGGTTTTACTTTAACATGATTGGGAATATCTTTTAGTATCGCCTTCTGTGAATCGTAATTTTCGGTACCCCAAACCAGCGATCCAAAGGCATTGCTATTGGCTAAACTAGCACTTATTCGTGTATCGGCATGTAATAACGACTGAATGGTGGCAAAGTGTGGAGAAACATTTAGTATAATGCCAACAATACCATGTGAAGAAATAACACCCATGCCTTTTTTTATCCCTTCTTCACTTCCTCTATTAATAGTTAAATAATTGTTTTTCTGATGGATGCTGTTACTGATAATGCGAGCTACGATATAGGTATATTGGGTTTGTCCTAGCGAATCTAAAACGGAATCTTGCTCAATTAACTTACTGTATTGTGAAGTTTTGAGTAAACTTCTTAAGTAAGCATTCTCCTCAGAAAGATATTTATTGGTTTGTTTTAAATTTAAATATTGTGTGAAATCATCTACCCTTTGGTAAATTGATCCTATAAAAGCATTTGACGAATTTAAGGTGCTGGCACGCTGAAAGCTGTTGTTTTGTACAATTAAGGCTACAGCGGTACCAAAGAACAGGATAAACAAAAAGAAGGTGTTGTACTTGCTAATGAATATCCAGAGGTTACGCATGTTTTAATTAAGGTATTTATACGACATGGCTTAAAAAAACGATTGCTTATGGGCCATGCCATTACTATTATTGCATCAAAAATTTATAACCGCCTATGTTTTTAAGCGCGATACCGGTGCCCCTTACAACAGCTCTTAGTGGATCTTCGGCCACATGTACTGGTAATTTGGTTTTAGCTTGAACCCGTTTATCTAAGCCACGCAACAGCGCTCCTCCCCCAGTTAGGTATATACCGGTTTGGTAGATATCTGCTGACAGTTCTGGCGGGGTGATTTCTAAAGCTTTTAAAATTGCCTCTTCAATTTTAGAAATAGATTTATCTAAACAATGGGCTATTTCGGTATAAGAAACGGTGATTTGCTTCGGTACACCTGTCATCAAATCACGGCCCTGAACGGCGAAATCTGCTGGAGGATCCTGTAGTTCCGGTAATGCCGCGCCTACTTCAATTTTTATTTTTTCGGCCGTACGCTCGCCAATCATAATGTTGTGTTGACGACGAATGTATTGCACTATATCAGAATCAAAATTATCACCGGCAACACGTATAGATTGATCGCAAACAATACCAGAAAGTGCAATTACAGCGATTTCCGTTGTACCCCCGCCGATATCTATAATCATATTACCCATAGGCTCTTCTACATCTATGCCAATACCTACGGCGGCCGCCATAGGTTCGTGAATTAGGTATACCTCCTTAGCACCGGCAATTTCGGCAGAATCGCGTACTGCGCGCTTCTCTACCTCGGTAATTCCCGAAGGGATACAGATTACCATTCGAAGTGAAGGAAAAAACCATCCCTTACCGTTGTTAATCATTTTTATCATACCCCTGATCATATATTCAGCAGCATTAAAATCAGCTATTACACCATCTTTTAATGGCCTAACAGTTCTAATATTATCGTGGGTTTTACCTTCCATTTGCATGGCTTGCCTCCCAATTGCAATTACTTTATTCGTAGTACGATCAAAAGCCACAATACTTGGCTCATCTACAACGACCTTATCATTATGTATTATTAGGGTGTTTGCCGTACCTAAATCTATAGCAACTTCTTGAGTAAACCAATTAAATAGCCCCATTCGGTAATTTTTTTAATGTTTCTTGAATTAGTCTGCAAAATTAAAACAAATATATCACAATACGAACCTGATATGTTACAAAAATAGAAATGAACCAAAGATATAGGCCTGTTTAAATTAGGGCAAGGTTAATTTGTTTTAATAAGTTTTGAGACGCCCCAAAAATATATTTTTTTTTAACTTTTTATGTTTAATACTTAACTTAGCCCTTAAATCTAAACCGTTAATTATGACCAAAATTATTTTATCCATTTTTGCTTTATTAGGTTTTTTTAATGTGTTTGCAGATGACTTCTCTTTTGGAGCAGTTAATGCCGATGAGGTAGCGCTGACACAATATGCACGGGATAGTACGGCTGATGCTGTGGTATTACAGGAATACGGACGGACGAGGTTTTCATTTGATGATCAAACCGGAGAAATCAGTCTTGTTTTCACGCACCATGTGCGGCTAAAAATCCTTAATAAGGATGGAGCAAAACAGGCTAATATTGTTATCCCTTTATATAAAAACGGAGATCGGGAGGAACACCTAGAAGCTTTAAAAGCAGTTACACTAAACGTGGATGTGAACGGAAAAAGACAGGAAGTATGGCTAGAAACCAAAAATAGCTATAAAGAGGCATATAGTAAATATGTGACATTAACTAAATTTACAATGCCTGATATCCAGAATGGAAGTATTATAGAATATAGTTATCAGATCATATCACCTCGGTTGTATAATTTCAGGACATGGGAATTTCAAACTGATATTCCAAAAATTCATAGTGAATATGAGGCCATTATACCTGGAACCTATAATTATAATGTGATCATGAGGGGGCCATATAAGTTGACTAATCAAAAATCAACGTTATTGAGAGAGGGCTTTCGCTTGCCTGGTTGGCCAATTGATTGTTCACAAATGACCTATATCATGGAAGATGTGCCAGCCTTTATTGAAGAGGATTACATGACTGCAGCTGCTAACTTTAAATCGGCCATATACTTTGAGCTGTCTGATATGTATTTGCGTAATGGAGCTAAACGTAGCTTTACTAAGGAATGGAAAAATGTAGAGCGTGAATTAGTAACGGATAAAAGCTTTGGTGGACAAGCCAAGCAGAAAGATGAATTTAAAGACATAATCCCAGGAATATTAGCGGGTATACAGGGCGATTTGAATAAAGCGAAAGCTGTTTTTTCTTTTGTTAAAAAGCAGATTAAATGGAATAACTATTATGGAATATTTAGTGAGTTAGGGGTCAAAAAAGCACTGGCTCAGCATACCGGGAATATTGCCGATATTAACCTTGCGCTATTTGCTGGCTTAACCGCTGCCGGTTTGGAGGCCGAAGTAGTTATCTTATCAACTAGAGAAAACGGAATAGTTAATAAACTTAATCCGGTTATTTCAGAATTTAATTACCTCATTACGAAGATCACCACAAACGGTGAAACTTACTTGTTAGATGCCTCTGATCCGTTGCTGCCCTTTGGAATGCTCCCTTTACGTTGTATAAACGATGAAGGGAGGGTGATACCGCTGAAGGGATCTTCTTATTGGATGGCTATTGCGCCAAAAGAAAAGCATAATGTTCAGTATACCTTGATAGGGGAGCTTTTAAACGACGGAACATTGAAAGGTGTGCTTACAACAAACAGTTACGGTTATGCTGCCTATCTTAAAAGGAAGGAGATTCTGAGTCACCCTACGGTGGAAGAATACATCGAAAAAAAGGTAGCCGAAACCCCAAGTATGCAAGTTGTGAACGAATGGATTTCAGGATTGGATACCATAGAAAGTAAATTACAGGAGCGATGGGAAGTAAGCATTAATCTGTTTGATAGTTTACAATATCAACAATTATTTTTTAATCCTTTTTTTGTCAATAAGCTGAGTAAAAATCCCTTTAATCTCAATGAGCGGACTTATCCGGTTGATATTGGTATGCTAAATGAAGAAAGCCTAATGCTGGATATTAAGCTTCCGCTTGAATATGAGTTGGTTTCAAAACCAAAAGACCTTAATCTTGCGTTAATAGAAAAAGGAGGACAATTCATTAACAAAATGGAGATGGAAGAAAGTCATTTACGTTGTAACCAACTCCTTCGCCTGAATAAAATGGTTTATGCACCTGAAGAATATTTAAGCTTAAAAGAATTTTTCAGCCGCATTATTCAGCTACAAAAAACAGATGTTATACTAAAAAAGAAAGCAATATGAGCAAATATATTTGCCTATGCCTTCTTTTATTTTTCTTTGAAAGAAGTGGCTTTGCCCAAGATAATCTTGCCGTAACGAATATTCCAAAGGATTTAAAGTTGCGTGCTAATGCGATTGTGAGAGATCAGCAGCGCACCGTAGATATGCGCTCACCTAATGAAGTTTTATTGCATGTAAGACAGGTGCTCACCATTATGAATAAAACGGCGTTGGCCTATTCTCGCCTAGCTTTGTTTTATGATAAAAGCACGACCATAAAATCTATACATGGTGCCTTGTACGATGAGCGTGGGAATTTAATGCAAAAAATAAGCGCCAAAGACTTTTTAGATGAAAGTGCTGTAAGCAGCTTCTCTTTGTTTGAAGATAGCCGGGTAAAGCATTTTCTTCCAAATATTTTACAGTATCCTTTTACGGTGGTGTATGATTATGAAATAAAGTTTAAACAAAATCTGATCATTCCTGATTGGACCCCTAAGCCCTATCAGGATATGGCTATTGAACAAAGTAGTTATAATTTTATCTGTGGGATACAGGATCAGATTAATATCAAGGAACTGAATTATAAGGGTAAAAGGGGAGAAGAGAAAAATGAAAAGCAAAAAAGCTACACCTGGTCGGTTAATGCATTAGCAGCAGCAAAAACGGAACCTTTGCTTCCTCCTGCTGAATCTTATCAAACGAGTGTTAAAATTGCTCCACAACAATTTTTTTATTATCGTAAAAAGGGTATGTACCGTAATTGGGAAGAGCTTGGGCGATGGGTCTATACCGATTTGGTAAAGGAGCAGCAGGTTGCTACACCTGCTATGGTTGCTAAAGTAAATACTTTGGTAGCCGATTTAACTGACGATCGTAAGAAATTAGCGGTACTTTATCGTTATTTACAGGAAAGAACCAGATACATAAGTGTACAAATAGGGATTGGCGGATTCCAACCCATGGCGGCAAGCGAGGTGGAACGGCTTGGTTATGGCGATTGTAAGGGGCTGGTAAATTATATGCAAACGCTTTTGTCTATTGCGGGAATTCCTTCTTACTATTGTGTAGTTAATGCCGGAAGTATGAAAAAAAATATGGATACCGATTTTGCCAGTATGAGTCAAGGGAATCATATAATTTTGGCAGTGCCTATGAAGCAGGATACCATTTGGTTAGAATGTACCAGTCAAAAACTTCCGTTCGGTTTTCTGAGTGACTTTACAGATGACCGCTTGGTGGTAGCCTGCACGGCGGATGGTGGCAAATTGCTTCGAACACCTAAATTTAGCGAAAATGAGAGCGCACAACGAAGAACTGCGCAATTCTCGTTAAATAAAGATGGCGATATAGTCGGTGCTTTCTCTACGATATTTAGTGGGACGCAATATGATAATCGTTTAGGCCTAATAGATTTATCTTCAGGCGAACAGGCTAAAGCTCTTAAAGAGATTTATGCAGTAGACAATGTGGATTTCATACAGATCAATTATACCAATGATCAAATAGATACACCATCTATAAGCGAAAAGCTCGATATTTCCATTAAACGATATGCTCCGAAGAATGGTGCCAGAACATATCTTCAACCAAATATTTTTAATCGTAAAGCCTCGGTGCCTATTGTTCAGAAGAGAGAGATGCCTATTTATATCAACAGAGGGTATGTGGATAATGATGATATAACTTTTACCGTACCAGAGAACTATACGGTTGAATTACGTCCAGCGGATATTAAACTAAATACAGATTTCGGCGAATTTGTAATGGAGTTAAAGCAAGACCATAATAAGCTTGTTTATCATCGTAAATTACTAATTAAAGAAGGTACGTTTTTGCCGGAAAGGTATGCAGATTACGCGAAATTTGTGAATGCGATTTATCAGGCTGACTTGAGTAAAGTAGTTTTCTTAGAAAAAGACTAGCAAAGAAAAACGCTCCAATTTTTAAGTTAGGAGCGCTTTTCAAGTATTGATTTCGTCGGAAATAATAGGCGTTAAATTAATGTTTAAAATGCCTAATACCGGTAGTTACCATAGCAATACCCTTTTTATTGGCCATTTCAATAGAATCTTTATCTTTTATAGAACCACCTGGTTGTAAAACGGCTACTATGCCTGCATCCGCAGCAATTTCAACACAATCTGGAAAAGGGAAAAAAGCATCCGAGGCCATGGCGGCTCCGTGGAGGTCAAAACCAAATGACTTCGCTTTCTCAATGGCTTGTTTTAATGCATCTACACGGGAGGTTTGCCCAACACCACTAGCTAAAAGTTGATTGTTTTTGGCAAATACGATGGTATTTGACTTGGTGTGTTTAACAATTTTATTTGCGAAAAATAAATTCGCATAATCTTCGGTAGTTGGGGAGCTTTCCGTTACCGTTGTCATTTGGTCTTCACCTTCTATAATGCCGTCTTTATCTTGCTCGATGATGCCGTTTAATAATGTCTTAAATTGAGCTTTAGGTAAAAGCACCTCATTTCGCTGAAGCAAGATTCGGTTTTTCTTACCGGATAATATATGCAGCGCTTCATCACTAAAAGTTGGTGCTATTAACACTTCAAAAAACAACTTGCTTATCTCTTCCGCGACATCCCGCTCAATTGGCCCATTACAAATTAATACTCCACCAAATGCAGAGATAGGATCACAGGCTAAGGCGTCTTTCCAAGCTTGTAGTAACGTGCTACGGCTTGCCACGCCACATGCATTAGTGTGTTTTAAAATCGCAAATGTTGGTTCCTCAAATTCATCAATCAGGGCTACTGCGGCATCGATGTCAACCAGGTTATTATAAGAAAGTTCCTTGCCATTCAGCTTGTTGAACATTGCTTCTAAATCACCGTAAAAGGCACCTTTTTGATGTGGATTCTCTCCATAGCGTAGTGGTGTCTTTTTTAATTCGCTGTATTTAAATACTTCTAAGGGTTCTTCTCTGTTAAAATAATTGAAAATAGCTGTATCGTAATGGGAGGACGTATTAAATGCTTTTTTAGCGAAATATTTCCTATGAGCCAAGGATGTGTAACCTTCGTTTTCTTTTAAAAATTCAGCAAGCTCTTGATAATCATCTCTAGACGAAAGGATAACGACATCTTTGTAGTTTTTGGCAGCGGCCCGAATAAGGGAAATACCGCCGATGTCGATTTTTTCAATAATATCTTCTTCGGAAGCGCCTGATGCTACTGTTTCTTCGAATGGGTATAAATCAACAATAACCAGATCTATTTCAGGAATTTCATAAGTGTTAAGTGCTTCTTTATCTTCAGGAAGATTTCTTCTGCTTAAAATGCCTCCAAAAACCTTGGGGTGAAGGGTTTTTACACGTCCACCTAGTATGGATGGATAACTAGTTAAATCTTCTACCGGGGTTACCGGTATATTAAGATCGCGGATAAATTTCTCTGTTCCGCCAGTAGAGAAAAAGTTTACGCCATAGCTGTCAAGTAATCTGATTAAAGGCTCTAAATTGTCTTTATAATATACAGAAACTAAAGCGTTTTTAATTTTAACGGGGTGACTCATTAATTGTGGATTTAAAAGCTGCAAAGTTAAGATTTTTTTAGGACTCTCGCCAGTTCGTTACATATTTAACGCTTTAATAATATCCTCTACTTTTTTTTCGCCATCCCAATACGATTTTAACTTTTTGTTAGATCCATACACGTATACCGCAGGGTATTGTGTTGGTTTGAACTTTCCAATAAATTCGTAATTTTTGTCGTGTAGGAGGGTGACATTCTTCTTTCCTCTTAATTCTCCGCCGTACATAGACATAAAAGCGCTAATAAGGTTTTTCTCCTGCATAGCAACCAGATATATGTTTACATTTTTAACGCTGTTGTAGTTCTTGCCTAAAGCTAATACTTCTTGCTGGCAATGGCTGCACCCCGGGTCAAAAAACAAAATAGCTATATTTTTTCCATTGGAGGCAAGGTTATTCCGGGTGAATGGCGCATCTTTATCAACCGTAAAAAAAGTGAATTCGGGCATGTCTGCGGCTACAGGATTTTTCTGTGCGCACGCTGATGTACTCAATAGCAAAATTAGCAGAAGATAAGATAGTCGATAAATCTTGTTGTTCATGGTGAGATCATATTACGTTGTAAAAATAGTTATTCGAAATTAAAAATATGTGTGTTTTACCCATTTTTACGTCTATGTGTTCATAGGATGCTACATAATTAGTGTTTTATAGCTATATTACATTCTGTAAAAAGTATTGCGCAAGAATTAGTGAGATAGACAATATACTTCCTTATATTAGTAGTTTTGGTAGACTTGTATATAAAAGCAAGTTTATCTAAGTTTGCCGAAGACTTTGGTATTAATACTCGAAAAAGAATTATTGTAATGAAACTACATGAGCGGCCACATACAAAAGGATATGTATAATGGCTCATGCAACCTTCATTGCCATTAAAGAACAATTTATTCAAATGAAAAAACGTATAGCGATTTTTGCGTCAGGCTCGGGTTCCAACGCACAGAAGATCATGGAGCATTTTAAATATAGCCAAGACGCGGAAGTTTCACTTATTCTTACCAATAACCCAGATGCATACGTTTTGCAAAGAGCAGATAATTTTGAAATACCTGCACATATTTTTGATAAACAAGAATTTTATGAAACGTCTGCTATTGTAGATTTATTAAACAGAATGCAAATTGATTTGATAGTTCTAGCCGGGTTCTTATGGTTGATTCCACAAAATCTCTTAAAAGCGTTTCCGGATAGAATTATTAATATACATCCTGCCTTATTGCCTCATTATGGAGGGAAAGGGATGTACGGCGATCGGGTGCATAAAGCTATTTTGGCGAATAAGGACGAAGAGTCGGGAATTACAATACACTACGTTAATGAGCGTTTTGATGAAGGCGAAATCATCTATCAAGCCAGATTCAAGATCGAGGAGAGCGATACACTTGAAATTGTTAAATTTAAAGGACAGCAATTAGAGCATCAATATTTTCCGAAAATAATCGAAAGCTTATTAAAAAAAACGGAAGGATAGATAAAAGGCTGAGTTAGCAATAAGCTGATTTAATTAGTTTACGGACGATCATTGTTCAATCAATTTTCTGATGATGGCGAAACCTATGTTGTCAACAGCTTGAGCTGCATTTGCCAATACTACTATTGCAATATTCTTTCCGGGTACGAAAGCTAAGAAGCTACTGCTGCCAAGGGTGCTACCATTATGCCAAAATATCTCTTGAAAATCTTCAATATTGATATGCCAAGCAAGGCCTAAATCTTGTGTTTCAGAGACAAGCCAAGAAGGCTTATGGGTAAGGGCTATTGCGTTACCTAGGGGTGTTTTCTGAATATTAAGGTTTGCTTCGGCATATTTTAATAAATCAGCAACAGTAGACTTTAGTGAGCCTGCTCCACTCAATGCTTGAAAGTGCCAGTGAGGAGTTAAGTCGCCTTCTTTATTATAGGTCGGAATGAAATCCTGCAGTTTATCACTGTCGGGAAATTCAGTCGTGTTAACGAGACCCAAAGGCTTACAAATTTCCTTTTCTATTAATTCACTGTAAGACAAATGATACTGTTGAGCAAGTAATTCGCCAATAATTCCGTAACCTAAATTACTGTATTCGTATAGTGAGTCTGGTTTTTGATGTTGTTTATAGTGCTTTAAATAAGAAAATAGTGCGTTAACATCATAGTCTTTATAGGGGTCGAGCGTTTCATCAGACGCCAAGTTGCTGGGTAAACGGGGTAGTCCAGCAGTATGGGTGGCAAGGTTTTGAAAAGTGATGCCTGCTAGGTTTTCATTTTGGGCGACAGAATCCGGTAAGTATTTTAGGATTGGATCCGCTAATTTGATAGTACCTTGAAGAACGGCACGCGCTAGTAATGTGGCTGTGAAGGTTTTGGTAATAGAGCCAATTTCAAATAAAGTTTCCTTATCCGGAAGAACGTTATTGCGCTGTGTGGTTTCGCCATAATAGTAATAGTTTGTCTTGCCGTTGGCGATAAGACCTATGGCCAGCCCGCTTGTAGTTGGCATAGTCGTATAATTTAGTGCAAGCGAGTCGATCAATAAATCTATGGTACTTTCATTTTCATTTGATGCATTTGTTGGTGCTATGGAATCCGGATTGGACGCTATTGCGCGTGAGGTATCGGGTTGGTTTTGTTGCTGAACCGTATTGGCTTCTAAGGGCTCAATATAGGGTTTGAAGTAGAAGGTTTCGACTTTATTTGTTGAATCCGCACTTACTATCAGTTGTAATGCCGTGTTTTTAAAAGCTAATTTATAATGAGAAAAGGCACCTTGTTGTTTGATAAATGATAGCGATTGTATATCTCCTAAAGGATAAAGCTGTTTTTCAAGCAAAGTATCTAATTGGCTCTTGACTACAGCTTTTTTGGCCTGTTCGCTCCATTGCATATAAATAGAATCGGTGAGGCGTTTATTAAAGTAGTTTTTAAAATTAGCAACAAGCTGCGTGTTGTTGTTGTCTTGTGCAAGGCAAGAAAAACAGGTGGACAATATTAGAAGAGTTAGTATAGTATATTTGAGCATTTATTAAGCTGGTTTAGCGAACTGGCATTAAAGTATATCTAATCTGGCAGTAAATAGTTATATGTCAAGTACTTGTTTGAGTTTAGCATATCCCGTTTTGCTTACATTTACTTTCATGCTATTAGCAAGAACAGCAACATGGCTTTCTTTCTCGAATGGTTCAATACGTAATATACTATCTACTCGTACTATGTAAGAACGATGTATTCTAACAAATATGTTAGGATCTAGCTCTTTTTCGAAAAAATTCATAGTTCTGTTCTTTAGATAAGCACCATTTGCTGTATGTAATTTCACATAATCATCATCTGCCTCCAGGCAAATAATAGTGTCTGTGGGGACGACATTAATTTTACTGCCTGTTTTTACCACGATACGTTCTAATGCAGAGGTAGGTGAGATCGTGTCGAGCATTTTTTTTGTTTGCTCTTGCTCACTGGTATTTTTTAAATGTCTATGCTCAAGAAATTTAGTAACAGCCTTATCAAAACGCGCTTTGCTGATAGGTTTAAGAAGATAATCTATAGCATATTTTTCAAATGCTTGGATGGCATATTCATCGAAGGCAGTAGTAAATATAACGGCAGGTTGTTGATCTACTAGTTCCAGCATTTCAAAGCCATTTATTTTAGGCATCTGTATGTCTAGGAAAACCAAATCTGGTTGATGCTGCATAATGGCTTTTGCACCTTCAAAACCATCGTTGCATTCTTCAATAACCTGTATTTCTTTATAATTCGTTAAATATTCACTAAGTATGCTTCTCGCCAAAGGCTCATCATCTATTAAAACAGCTTTAATCATATCTGTGGTATTTTAATATTGCTGGTAAAGATATGAGCTGTATGGTGAGTTTGCAACAAATCCGTCCTTCCAAATAATAAAAATAATCTACGTTGTACACCTCGCAATCCAAATCCGGTACCTTTATGTGGCCTATTGCTCTCTTTGTCAAAGGGATTTTGAATAGCAACTAATAAATGATTGTCTTCTTTTTTTGCATAGATAGCAATCTTTACTTTTCCGGTGGTGTCATAAAGGCCATATTTTATAGCGTTTTCAACTAAAGGTTGTAAGATCATTGCTGGAAGTAGGCAATTTTCGCATTCATCTGTAAGAATGTCTGTATCTAGACGGTGGCCGAAGCGCACTTTTTCAATTTCTAAATATAATTTTAAGTGTTCGATTTCATCTTTTAATGAAATAAGTTGTTGGTCATCTTTTCGTAATGTACCTCTTAAGAAATCAGAAAGTTGAAAGGTCATGTTACGTGCTTCTTCAGGCTTACGCCCAATGAGTGCAATAATAGAATTTAAGCTATTGAATAAAAAATGGGGCTGAAGTTGTTGTCTAAGATTATATAATTCAGCTTCACGGGCAAGTTTTTCGGCATCAGCCTTTCGTTGTTCATTTTCTTTTTGATCGTGAAGGGTATTCCAAAGTACCTGTATAATAGCCACCCAGGCAATAATTAAACTATTAGCACAATAGCGGATTGGTATGGAAAGATCTAAAAATGCGAGATATGACTTATCACTTATCAGGTATTGCATAGCATAACGATTGATCGCTAAAGTTATAATCGCAAGGCATAAGCCCCATATAATAATATAAAAATATCTTTCCTTCCTTGGCTGATAGTAATTTAAATTATTTGCTATGATATAACAAGCCAAAGCAATAGTGGTTGCACTGATTAAAGCATCGGTAACAGCTAGCTGTAGATTGAAATTAAACCAAAGCAATAAGCCGGTTTGTATAATAAGCGTGCCTACCCAAACGGCTACACAGCTTATGGCAATGAGTTTTTGCTTGGAAGTAACGAGCGGGGTTGACGCCATTTGTTTAATTTGCTGGATTATATGCTTTTGATTGTAATGCCTCCAAAAATTGAGGTTCCTTTAATAATTAAATTCTTTTGGTTATCTACAGCTACATTATTTATAAATCGCTTATCTTCAACTCCTCCAAAAATAGCCGTCATTTCGGGGTTTACTTTCCAATGAGCAGGAACAATAATGGTGGTTCCTCCAAAAATCTGTACCACCTCTAATATAACGGGTTGATGGATATCGGCTTGGATGAGATTAATATCAGCGCCGCCCATAATATTTACGATATCGCCTCCTTTAAAATTCTTTGAGTAAATGTTTTTCTTTACCTGGCCAAAAATCGAAACGGAGTCAATATAATCTTCATTGATCTTGCCTGTATATTTCTCGTCGCTTGTATTAAAAGCGCTAGGTTCGGCCTGAAAGGCCGAACCATTATCCTCTTCGGTAGATATCGTAGGGTCGGTTTCGTTCGAAACACGTTTATCCCAATCAAGATCCTGTTTGTAGTCACTTCCATGTGAAGTGAAAATATTTGGCTCTTTTGGCGGTGTTCCTTCCGGATTATTGAACGGGTTGTTGGGATCTATTGGCCGATGTTTATTCCTGCCGGCAACAAGCCAGCAACCCAGGATAATAATAAATGCTGGCCAAAAAAACTTTCCTAAACTTACATCCAGTATTTCCTCGGAAAGAAAGAAACAGCCTATTAGAATCAAAACAAATGAGGTGGCCTTTTTGAAGTTATTTTTTGCCCCCAAAATTAAACCTATTAAAATAAGCCACATTGGCCATGAAAAAAGCCAATCTGGAAAATGAAATATAAAACCTAGTGTTTGGGTAAGCATGGAGAAACCAATAATTATAATAATAAGTCCTACCCAAACCCTTCCAGAGTTAGACCGACGTTGAGGAGCTTTATAGTTATTCATGTCTTTATCATTTTTTTGTAAATATAGGTGAATATTCTGCTTTAGGGCGAATAGAATTAGGTAGAGATGTGTACTTTCTCGGTGAATACCCTATTTTTATCGGTGAATAATCCGGGTTGCTTGTGTTTGTTGCAATTCTACATGGCGTGGTTTTTGCTCCAAGCTTCGGAGATACATAAAATATGAACAAGATATACTTCTCTTTATTGGCGTTATTTCTAGTTTTTCAGGTAAAGGCTTCTAATTATCCAGAAGTACTGTTTGAAAATAGTTTGCTGCCAAAGAGTTATTATTATTCGCAATCAACATTTGAAGGGAAAAGTTGGATAAACCACATGAATGGACATCTTCCGGTATCGGATAGTGTTTTCTTTACGCCTGGCAACGCTCTTTTGCTAAATTATATATCAGGCAATGGGGGACTATGGAGTACTACAATACATTATAGCAATGACTATGGTTATTTGGTTAAAACCGGAGACATGCTCGTTTTTAAATTGTTTGCAGCAAGTAATACGGAAAAAACAGAGCTGCCACAGGTTCAACTTATGCAGGGAGAAAATCCATCGGAGGGAATTAGCCTACAACCATATTTGTCAAACTATCAAGAAAACACTTGGCTATCTGTTGCTGTTCCACTAAAAGAGATCCATGGCCTAGATGGTCGGGCACCCATTACGAGTATTGTCTTTAAGCAAGCTGCTTCAGATGGTAAAGAACATCGAATATTTATTGATCAGATAGAGTTTTTGCCAGGAAAAGCTCCTAACATGAAGTTAACAGGGAAGGCGGTTTTGTCTGCGGTAGACGCCTATGAGAGACATGTGGACTTAACTTGGCAGCTACCCTTAACGCCAAGTATCCGTTATATAAAAATTTACCGCTCAGAAGATAATGAGAATTTTTCACCTGTAGGAATAAGGCCGATCTCTTATAATAAATATACAGATTTTGTACCGCGTACCAATGTTACTTATTATTATAAGATTGCATGGGTGGATTATGCATACCGCGAATCGCCTTTTTCTGATGTTAAGAAAGCTGAAACCAAAACCGCAAGCGATGATGATTTACTGGATGCGGTAGAGAAATCGCATATTGCTTATTTTACCGATGAAACGGAGTTTAACAGTGGAATGCACAAGGTATCGCCTTTAGTTAGCGATGCTAGGATCTCCGTTAAAGCCACTGGAATTGGTATTTTGGCACAGGTTGTTGGAGTAGAACGGAAGTTTATAGCACGTCAATTGTTGTCCGACAGGCTTACCAAGGTGGTTAAGTTCTTAGATAAAGCGACGACATATCACGGCGCTTTCCCCGAGCTCATGGATGGTAGGACAGGTAAGCCAATTTCAACTGATTCTTGTGAAATAGCTGCTGATATTGAATCAACAGCTTATTTAATGCAGGGTTTGTTGGTCGCAAGAAGTTATTTTGATAAAGATGAACCTGCGGAAAAAGAATTGAGAGATAAAATTACATCGCTTTGGAAGGCGGTTGATTGGAAAACTTTTGTTAAAAATGAGAATGGAAACCATTTATATAATGTTTGGTCGCCTGCCTGCCTTTTTGATCAAGCTAAACCAATTGGTGGGTATAATGGTAGTTTCATAGCCTATTTGCTTGCTATTGTTTCTCCTAGCCATGCTATAGCTGGAAATACTTATGCATTAGGGTATAAAAAGCCCTTGAAGTATATCGGGCCGGCAATCGGGCGCTTTTCTACAGCGCCGACGGATACCCTTATAATTGGCGAAGAAGGTCAGAAATCTACACTTTATGGTAAAATACCTTTTGCTTCCGATAGTGTTTACTATGGTATATCTATTAATGCGGGAGATCCGTCGTCTTCATTAATTTGTTTACAACAGCCATTTTTGGCCTTTGATCCGAAGACAGCCATAGATGGGCATATTGATTATTATGCCAATCAGCAGAACCTTGCCAATGTTTTTTATCGTGCAGCATTAAACAGAAGTGAACAATTTGTAAGCTTGACTGATGTACTTTGGCCTTGCGTAGAAACTGACTCGCTGGTGGTCGGTCATTTCAACCCCTCGGCTGCGATCGCCACATACCCCTATACACCTGTAATTGCTATGCAGGCATTGAAGAATTACTATCGTAACCTAGGAGGCTACCTCTGGACAGAATATGGCTTTAGGGATGAGTTTAATTTCAAGGATAACTGGGTGTCTGGCAAGTTTGACCCTATTCATCAGGGTATCGTTCCAATTATGCTGGAGAACGCCCGTACGGGACTAATTTGGAACCTTTTTATGAAGGATGCCGATGTGAAAAATATTACTAAACGTATTAATTAGCGGTGCTTAAAGTAAGGTGAGTTGTTTCGAAAGGGGGCAAGTAATAGGTGAATAGAAATCGGTTTAAACTATGTGCGATATTTCTGATTTCATTGTTTTGCTTTTTTGTGAAATAATGCATACCTTTGTTGTCCCAAAAAACAAATAGAAAGGGGGTATATAAAGATCATGATTATCGTAAATGTAAAAGATGGCGAGTCGTTAGATAAAGCCTTGAAACGTTTTAAAAAGAAATTTGAAAAAACGGGAGTATTGAGAGAACTTCGTTCGCGCCAGGCATACGAAAAAAAATCTGTTACCCGCCGTATTCAAGTTAAAAAAGCTATCTATAAACAATCGTTAAACCAAGATACGGTTTAGTTTTTAGGTATTAATCATAAAGAAGGCCATTCAGTTCTATGCTGGATGGCCTTCTTGTTTTTGGCTTTGAAGTATTTTCGAATCCTGTTCTGGCTATTTAAACTTCTTCCTGACCTAAACGATTTTCCTGAGGCCAATGTTCTGTTTCGCTTTCTGCTACATCAAGAAGTTCAAAGAGGCTATCCATGGCGTAAATAAAGGTGTTCATTTCTTCTTGATAGAAAGGGGTACCTGTTTGGAAAACATGTTCCAGATAACCATGATAAACCCTTCGGAAATTTCTGGCCAGAAATTTCGGGTGAAACGTTTCAAAATAAGAGAGGAGTTCTTTTTCGAGTGCTTCAGAGAATAATACAGGGCCATAATAATAATTTGCATAGCCTTCTTCCAAGTGGCTCCAAAATTTATGGAGATATTCTGCCAGATTGTCTGTGAAAGAATCATCGGCTAATGGTACTGGTATGGTATTTGGCGATTGGGTGGGTGTATCTCGAATTGAATTTGATAAGGTTTTTTTGTTGTCGTTTGTAAATTCTTGATTTTTTTTGATGGTTAATTCAGCAATTAGAAAAATGGCTTCGGCTACCTTTTCAAGGTATTCCGCAATTGGGATAATTTCACGGCTAAAGTGAGTTGATCCATGGGCTATGCTCTCATCTGTGTGGGCATATGCTAGCAAGTCGTCTAAAGTTTCTCTCCATTCAATAATATCGCTATATAAAAATAAATCGTTCAAGAATAGCCGGATGTTGTTCACTTCCTTGTTTTCGAGCTTTCGGTAATATTTCGCAGCGCTGTCGAGCCTTGCTTCAACATCAATACCGTCTCTTTTCCATCGCATTGTTTGGTAGAGCGGGTGAGTCTCTTCGATCGTAAATTCTAGAAGAGGTTGATGATGGAGTAACCACAATGCTTCAATCACTTCTATGATTTTGCGATGATTGTAAACATATTCGTCAGAATTTTTATAGAATTTTCCGTTATTATCTGTTCTTCTAGTCATTGCAGCACTGATGAGTGCAGTGATGTCCTGCCTAAAAAGCTCTAAATTCGTTTCTGTAAAACAGAATTCTTTAACAAACGAAAAAGGATTTTTGATAGCATCTTCTCGTAAATAACGGAAATGCGTTGTCTGAATTTCTTGATTGAGATTTTCCATAATTTCAGATTAAAAAAATTGAACCAAATGTGTGTTTTTTGAAAGACTAATTTTATTTGTATCTTGCTTATATTTGATACAACAAAGATAGTATCAATTTTTGTAAATGATACTATCTTTGATATTTTATTTTTATGATTGATCAATTTGATAGAGCCAAGCTTGGTCCATTGTTTAAAGAGGCTAGATTAGCTAAAAGCATGACTTTAGAGCAATTTTACGGTGGTATAACAGAACATGTTAACAATTTCTCGGCAATTGAGAATGGCAGTCGTGTGGTTGGGAAGAGGTTGGCGAAAGAGATTATAGCCTATCATAATATAAGTTTAGAATGGTTGTCGAATAAAGAGGGTGTTCCATTCTTATCTAATATTCCTTATCTGCACAGGCCACGGCAAAAAAGTAATCGTTTAAAGTCGAATTCTGTACAGGGGGATGTGCCGTATTATAATCTTCAATTGGCAGACATGGTATTCGATGGCCCGGAGGCTTTTCGCGAAGCTCCTGAGTTCTATGTGAATTTTCGTCCATTCAACGATTGTACGGCCTATTTGCCAATATATGGGGATAGTATGTATCCGAAATTTGCAAGCGGCGAAATTATCGCTATTAAGGAAATAATAAATCTTGATGTAATTCAATGGGGAGAGGCCTATCTTGTTGTTACTAATAAAAGGGCAAATAATATGGTGACTGTAAAACTGCTTTTTGAACATGGAGATGATGATAAGATCATACTAAGAGCAGCGAATCCAAGTTTTAAAGGTGATACTGTGGTGGATAAGAAAGCTATTGTGAAATTGTTTATTGTTAAGGGGAAGATCACTAGAAGTCAATTGTAGGTGGATGTTTAATATACATAAAGGATGTACATAGATCGTTTTATAGCTTTTCTAAAATTTGAGAAACATTATTCTGTGCATACATTAAAAGCATATGAAAAGGATGTTTCGCTGTATATAGAATTTTGGAAAACAGAAGGGCTGTCGTTTAATCAAATCGGCTATAGAGAGGTAAGGCGCTATTTAGCCGGGTTAATGGATGACGGAATGGGTGCATCTTCAGTTAATCGCATATTATCATCTTTACGAACATATTATAAGTTTTTACAGCGAGAAGGCTTGCATGCCGAAAACCCGATGTTACTGGTAAAAGCGTTAAAGACGCCGAAGAAACTGCCTGTTATCATTCAAGAAGAAAAAATGGATTGGTTACTGGATCATGAGGAAATCTTTTCGAGAGACTTTGCCGGCCAGCGCGATCGTTTAATTGTTGAGCTACTCTTTGATACGGGTATGAGACTCTCGGAGCTTATTCAGCTCAAAGAAACTGATATTGATTTTTATGATCAAACTGTTAGGGTTTTGGGTAAAAGAAATAAGGAACGCATCCTCCCTTTATTGCCCCATTTGAAGCAACAGATAGCTGCATATTTATTATTAAAAAAAGTTGAAAACTTCAATAACAAATCGTTAACTTTAGTCGTTACTAATAAAGGTAGCCAAGCCTATCCGAGGCTTATTTACCAAGTGGTAACACGTTATTTGTCGCTGATTACTTCGCAACAAAAAAAGAGCCCACATGTGCTTAGGCATAGTTTCGCTACGGCGTTGTTAAATAAGGGGGCAGATTTAAATGCAATTAAGGAGCTGTTGGGGCATGCTAATTTGGCGGCCACTCAGGTGTACACACACAATTCAGTAGAACGATTAAAATCTATTTACAAACAAGCTCATCCGAAAGCTTAAAAAAGGAGGAAATTATGAACATTAGCACGCAATCTATTCAATTTAAGGCTGACAAGAAATTGATAGACTTTATTCAGCGTAGGGTAGACAAGCTCGATCAGTTTTTTGATCAGATTATTTCTGGTGAATGTTACTTAAAACTGGAGAACGTTGAAGATGAAGCTAACAAGATTACGGAGTTCAAGTTAAATGTTCCGGGTAATCAGCTTTTTGCTAAAGGGCAAGCCAAGAGTTTCGAAGAGGCAACGGATTTAGCTGTTGAATCGCTGCGTAGACAGATAAATAAGCATAAAACAAAAAAAAGGGCTAAAGTTACCCATCAGAAAGATATACTAGCGGTGGTACAGGAAGAAGAGTTAGGGTAAAGGAACAACAGATAATAATAAAAGCCCTTCGAGAAGCAAATCTTGAAGGGCTTTTGTTTTGATTTTCTATAACCTTTAGGATGCATAGGAGTTGTCAGGACACCATTGCTCTTTATGGTTTAGATTAGGTTAAGAAAAAATATTCCGTTGATAAACAAGGTATTCATTTAAAAGAGCAGGTTTTGATGATAAATATTTTCACTTTTTTTTTGAATTAATACTTTCTTGTCTATCTTTGCAGTCCCAAAGGGAACGCAAGGGCTAAGCATAGCAATATCGAGGTTCCTAGAGAGGGAAATAGTTCTTTAAGATATGTCTCCTTTAGCTCGTCCATCTGTTGGTGGGAATTGATTTGTAGTCAATGAGTTCAAGATGTGAAAGAAGATTAAATCTGAAATGATTTAGTTCTTTGAATACTAAATATGCCTCCTTAGCTCAGCTGGTAGAGCAACTGACTTGTAATCAGTAGGTCGCTGGTTCGATCCCGGCAGGGGGCTCTAAGTTGGGGGGATTCCAGAGCGGTCAAATGGGACGGACTGTAAATCCGTTGCTTCGGCTTCGAAGGTTCGAATCCTTCTCCCCCCACTCACAAGATTTAGATTTTGTTTTTTTTGATCTGTTCAATAGGGTTAAAATCAGCTAGTCGAAAATCGTTATAGTCGAAAATAGCTCAATTAAAGGTCTGCCTACCGGTAGATCTAAGCTATAGACGAAGTTTAGGCTCGTAAATGTTCGAGTAGCTTGAACGAAAGGTAAAACAAAAATAAGCGGAAGTAGCTCAATTGGTAGAGCGATAGCCTTCCAAGCTATAGGTTGCGGGTTCGAGGCCCGTCTTCCGCTCTTGGATAAAAGAGTTAAAACCGATGTCGGCTTTAGCTTTTTGTTGTTCAAACAAGCCGATGTAGCTCAGCGGTAGAGCACTTCCTTGGTAAGGAAGAGGTCATGGGTTCAAGTCCCATCATTGGCTCGTAAGTGTAAATATTAAAAGGAACCAAAATAAAAATTAACTTACTAATACGCATAAAAAATGGCAAAAGAGAAATTTGACCGCAGCAAACCACACTTAAATATTGGTACAATCGGTCACGTTGACCACGGTAAAACCACTACAACTGCTGCTATTACAAAAGTTTTGGCAGATAAAGGTTTGTCAGAAGTCCGTTCGTTTGATTCAATTGATTCAGCTCCTGAAGAAAAAGAGCGTGGTATCACTATCAATACATCACACGTTGAATATTCAACAGCTAATCGTCACTATGCCCACGTTGATTGTCCTGGTCACGCTGACTATGTAAAAAACATGGTTACAGGTGCAGCGCAAATGGACGGAGCGATCATTGTTGTAGCAGCAACTGATGGTCCTATGCCTCAAACGCGCGAACACATCTTATTGGCTCGCCAAGTAGGTGTTCCTGCTCTTGTAGTTTTCATGAATAAGACTGACTTAGTTGACGATCCTGAATTGTTGGATTTAGTTGAGATGGAAGTTAGAGAGTTGTTATCATTCTATGAATATCCTGGTGATGATATCCCTGTAATCAGAGGTTCTGCACTTGGTGCACTGAATGGCGAAGCACAGTGGGTAGATAAAATCATGGAGTTAATGGATGCAGTTGATAATCACATTCCAATTCCTCCTCGTTTAACTGAGTTGCCTTTCTTGATGCCGATTGAGGACGTATTCTCTATCACTGGTCGTGGTACAGTTGCTACTGGTCGTATCGAACGTGGTGTAATCAATTCAGGAGATCCAGTTGAAATCTTGGGTATGGGCGCAGAGAATTTAAAATCTACTGTTACCGGAGTTGAGATGTTCCGTAAAATATTAGATTACGGTGAAGCAGGTGATAACGTAGGTTTGTTATTACGTGGTATTGAAAAAACTGATATCCGTCGTGGTATGGTTATCTGTAAACCAGGTAGCGTAACGCCTCATACTGAATTCAAGGCAGAGGTTTACGTTTTATCAAAAGCTGAAGGTGGACGTCATACACCATTCTTCAACAAATATCGTCCTCAATTCTATTTCCGTACCACTGACGTAACTGGAGAAATCACGTTACAAGAAGGTGTAGAAATGGTTATGCCAGGCGATAACGTAACAATCAACGTTAAATTAATTAACGCGATTGCTATGGAAAAAGGTCTACGTTTCGCTATCCGTGAAGGTGGTAGAACTGTAGGTGCTGGTCAGGTAACTGAAATTGTAGCGTAAGCTAAACATAGTATTAGCTAATTGGTTAATTAGCCAATTAGCTAATTCATTTTACGGGCATAGTTCAATGGTAGAATAGAGGTCTCCAAAACCTTTGATCAGGGTTCGAATCCTTGTGCCCGTGCAAATTTGAAAATCGGTAAATTAGCAACAATGTTGATTAAGGCCGTAAATCTAAAAAGAATAATTTTCTTACACCATGGCAAATGTACTTGATTTTATAAAGGATTCTTATCACGAGATGACTCAAAAGGTGTCTTGGCCTACATGGTCGGAGTTACAGAATTCGGCGGTAGTTGTGCTTATTGCATCAATCATAATAGCACTAGTTGTGCTAGCTATGGATCAATCAACAAGTGCGATATTGAAGCTTCTTTACGGTACAACAGCCTAACAATCAAGGGAGGATAATATAGAATGGCAGATCAGCAATTAAAATGGTATGTTGTACGCGCGGTAAGCGGAAAAGAAAAAAAAGTAAAGCAGTATATCGAGGCTGAAATTAACCGTTTGGGTATTAACCATCTCGTTCCTCAGGTTTTGATCCCAATGGAAAAGTATTTTCAGATGCGGGAAGGGAAGAAAATTGCAAAAGAACGTAATTATTATCCTGGATATGTTTTACTGGAGGCGGCTTTAGACGGAGAGCTTGAACACATTATCAAAAATATCAATAGTGTAATAGGCTTTTTAGGTGATAAAGCAGGGAACGCTATCCCACTTCGTCAAGCCGAAGTGAATAGAATTTTGGGCACGGTTGATGAGATGAGCGAGCAAGGCGAGATGATGAATGTGCCGTATTATGTTGGCGAAGCCGTAAAAGTTACCGATGGCCCATTCAACGGCTTTTCTGGTGAGATAGAAGAAGTCAACGAAGAGAAGAAAAAACTGAAGGTAATGGTAAAAGTCTTTGGACGGAAGACACCTTTAGAACTCAATTATATGCAGGTGGAAAAAGAGTAATTTATACTCCCACTTTCAAAACAAGACAGCAACAATAAATAGTTAACACAATAAATTCAGAAAAGAACAAAATATTTTTGTATTGTCTGAATTTTATTGTATTTTTGCGCACTCTAAAAAGATTAGATGCGATGGCCTTTTTGGCTTATTACGTCGGAAAACAAATGTTACGTTATATTGCTTCCAACTTACTAACAAACATTTAGTAATTAAAAATTAATCGAAAAATGGCAAAAGAAGTCAGTGCGTTAGTGAAATTACAGGTGAAGGGTGGCGCAGCTAACCCGTCTCCTCCGGTAGGACCTGCATTAGGTGCAAAAGGGGTGAACATCATGGAATTTTGCAAGCAGTTTAATGCACGTACCCAAGACAAGCCGGGCAAGGTATTACCTGTTGTAATCACTGTATATGCCGATAAGTCTTTCGATTTTATCATCAAAACTCCACCAGTAGCTGTACAACTAATTGAGGTTGCGGGCCTTAAAGGTGGATCTGGCGAACCTAACCGAAAAAAAATAGGTAAGGTAACCTGGGAGCAGGTAGAAAACATTGCCAAGGATAAAATGACAGACTTGAACGCATTTACTGTAGAAGCGGCTATGAAAATGGTTGCTGGTACAGCGCGTAGTATGGGTATCACTGTTTCAGGTGATGCACCCTGGAACAATTAATTAACAGAAATCAGTTTAAGAAAGTGGCTAGATTAACAAAAAATCAAAAAGCGGCACTATCCAAAATTGAAGCTGGTAAAGCGTACACTTTACAAGAGGCAACTGCCCTTGTGAAAGAAATTACTACTACTAAATTCGATGCGTCTGTAGATATCGATGTCCGTTTGGGCGTTGATCCTCGTAAGGCAAATCAAATGGTTCGTGGTATCGCAACCTTGCCTCATGGAACCGGTAAGACCGTACGCGTTTTAGTTTTATGTACTCCAGATAAGGAGGAGGAAGCTAAGGCGGCTGGTGCGGATTATGTAGGGTTAGATGAGTATATCAGCAAGATTGAAGGTGGATGGACCGATGTTGATATCATTATTACCATGCCAAGTGTGATGGCAAAAGTAGGTAGACTTGGTCGTATTTTAGGACCTCGTAACCTTATGCCTAACCCTAAATCGGGAACGGTTACTCAAGATGTGGGTAAGGCTGTTACTGAGGTTAAAGGCGGTAAGATTGATTTCAAGGTTGATAAAACCGGTATCATTCATGCTTCAGTGGGTAAAGTGTCATTCGATGCAGATAAGATTTACGATAATGCTTTGGAAGTTATCCAAACAATTTCGAAATTAAAACCTTCTGCAGCGAAAGGAACATATTTTAGGAGTATCCACCTCTCTTCAACGATGAGTCCGGGTATTCAGGTAGAAACTAAATCAGTAGCGGGGATTTAATCATGAGAAAAGAAGAAAAGCAAGAAATAGTTCAAGCTTTAACTGATCAGATCAAATCTTATGGTAATTTCTATATTACAGATACTGCTGATTTGACTGTAGCAAAAATCAATAATATTCGTCGTAAATGCTTTGAAAAAGGTATTACGATTCAAGTAGCGAAGAATACGTTGATCGCAAAAGCGCTAGAGGCTGCTGGGGTAGATTCAGAAGAATTGCGCGGTGTGCTAAAAGGTGCTTCTACGATATTATTCTCTGAAGTTGGTAATGCGCCTGCTAAACTAATCAAAGAGCTTCGTAAAGAAGGAGATAAGCCTCTACTTAAAGGTGCTTATATTGATGCATCTGTATTCGTTGGTGATAGTCAACTGGATGTATTAGTGGCGCTTAAATCTAAAGAAGAGCTTATCGGCGATATCATTGGATTGCTTCAATCACCTGCTAAAAATGTTGTATCTGCTCTTAAATCGGGTGGTTCTACAATTGCGGGATTGGTTAAAACTTTACAAGAACGAGGTTAACGGATCCCTAAAACCGTAATAGTAATTAAATTAATAGAAAAAGTAAATTCAAAAATTTAAAATAAAATGGCAGATTTAAAAGCGTTTGCTGAGCAGTTAGTAAACTTAACAGTAAAAGAAGTTAACGAGTTAGCTCAAATCTTAAAAGATGAGTATGGTATTGAGCCAGCTGCTGCAGCTGTAGCTGTTGCTGGTCCTGCTGCAGGTGGTGCTGATGCTCCAGCTGCTGAAGAGAAGACATCTTTTGATGTAATCTTGAAGGAAGCTGGTGGTCAAAAATTAGCTGTTGTAAAATTAGTAAAAGACTTAACTGGTTTAGGTCTTAAAGAAGCTAAAGATCTAGTTGATGGTGCACCTAAAGAAGTAAAATCTGGTGTTGCTAAAGATGAAGCTGAAGCTTTGAGGAAACAACTAGAAGAAGCAGGAGCTGTAGTTGAGATCAAATAACTCTCCTCTAAAGGAATCCTAAATGGTTTAGACTCCGGTATTCTTACCGGGGTCTATTGCCGTTTTATATAATTCGGATATTTGTCTGACAGTACAAAATCTATCTAAAAGATTGAAACATGTCGCGTGAAGTTTAATTTAAACTAAAATCTAATTCCCTTGGCAAACAAAGATATTGGTAACGAAAGAGTAAACTTTGCAACCAGCAAGAAAGTCATCGACTATCCCGATTTTCTGGATGTGCAATTGCAGTCTTTCAGGGAGTTTTTCCAATTGGAAACTACTTCAGACAACCGCCACCAGGAAGGGCTGTTCAAAGTTTTTTCTGAAAACTTTCCTATTTCTGATTCAAGAAACATATTTGTACTTGAATTTTTGGATTATTTCATCGATCCGCCACGTTATGATATTCAGGAATGTATTGAACGCGGCTTAACTTATAGCGTTCCGCTAAAAGCTAAGTTACGTTTATCATGTAATGATGAAGAACACGAGGATTTCGAAACTATTGTACAGGATGTTTATTTGGGAACTATCCCTTATATGACTCCTAAGGGTACTTTCGTAATTAATGGTGCTGAGCGGGTTATTGTATCCCAACTCCACCGTTCGCCTGGTGTATTCTTTGGCCAAAGCCGCCATACCAATGGTACCAAACTATACTCTGCGAGAGTAATTCCTTTTAAAGGATCGTGGATTGAATTTGCAACAGACGTTAATAACGTCATGTATGCCTATATTGATCGAAAAAAGAAATTTCCAGTAACTACCCTTTTGCGGGCTATCGGTTACGATTCGGATAAGGATATTCTTGAATTATTCGAACTGGCTGATGAAGTTAAAGTAAGCAAATCTGGTCTTAAAAAATTAGTTGGACGTAAACTCGCCGCCAGAGTACTCAAACGGTGGGTGGAAGATTTTGTTGACGAAGATACCGGAGAGGTTGTATCTATAGATCGTAATGAAATTATCCTCGAACGGGAAACGATCTTGGAAGATGATCATATTGATATGATCATTGATGCTGGCGTTAAATCTATTATCCTGACGAAGGAAGATGGAGCAAATAATGCAGACTATTCGATTATATACAACACTTTACAAAAAGATACTTCTAATTCGGAGAAGGAGGCGGTGGAACATATTTACCGTCAATTACGTAACGCTGAACCACCTGATGAGGAAACTGCACGTGGTATCATCGAGCGTTTATTCTTCTCTGATAAACGATATGATTTAGGTGATGTGGGACGCTACCGCATCAACCGTAAATTGAAATTGGATACGCCCGATGAAACGAAAGTCTTAACTAAGCAGGATATTATTGCTATCGTTAAGTACTTAATTAATTTGATCAATTCTAAGGCGGAAGTGGATGATATTGACCACTTATCTAATCGTCGCGTACGTACGGTAGGCGAGCAACTATATGCCCAATTTGGTGTAGGTCTTTCGCGTATGGCTCGTACTATTCGTGAGCGGATGAATATACGCGATAATGAGGTGTTTACGCCGACTGATTTGATTAATGCACGTACTTTATCATCGGTAATCAATTCCTTCTTTGGAACGAATCAGTTATCGCAGTTTATGGATCAAACCAATCCACTGGCCGAGATTACGCATAAGCGTCGTCTGTCAGCCTTAGGGCCAGGAGGTTTGTCTCGTGAACGTGCGGGTTTTGAGGTTCGTGATGTTCACTACACGCATTACGGTCGTTTATGTACCATTGAAACACCGGAGGGACCAAATATTGGTTTGATTTCCTCACTGTGTGTTCATGCTAAGATCAATAATCTTGGTTTTATCGAAACTCCTTATCGTAAAGTCGAAAATGGTAGAGTAGTTGTAGAAGAACCAGTGATTTATTTATCTGCTGAAGATGAAGACGGTAAAGTAATTGCTCAGGCTAACGCTGAATATGATGATAAGGGCAATTTTATAACCACACGTGTAAAAGCACGTTTAGAAGGTGACTTCCCTATTATTGAACCTGAACGGTTGGATTTAATGGATATCGCTCCTAATCAAATTACTTCGATAGCAGCGTCCTTGATTCCATTCTTGGAACATGATGATGCTAACCGTGCATTGATGGGGTCGAACATGCAGCGGCAGGCAGTTCCATTATTGCGTCCGCAAGCACCTATTGTAGGTACCGGTTTAGAAGGTCGTGTGGCTAGTGATTCGCGTACGCTAATCAATGCCGAAGGCAATGGTGTCGTAGAATATGTTGATGCAAACGAGATTAAAATACGTTATGATAGAAACGAAGATCAGAAACTTGTTTCTTTTGATAATGATATCAGAACGTACCGTTTGATTAAATTTAAGAAGACGAATCAAAGTACATGCATAAACCTTAAGCCAATTGTCAGAAAAGGGCAACGGGTGGTAGAAGGTCAGGTATTGTGTGAAGGCTATGCAACAGAGAATGGCGAACTAGCTTTGGGACGTAATTTGAAAGTTGCTTTCATGCCTTGGCAAGGATACAATTTTGAGGATGCGATTGTAATTTCAGAGCGTGTAGTAAGTCAGGATATCTTCACTTCGCTTCATATTGAAGAGTTCGAATTGGAAGTACGTGACACGAAACGTGGTGAAGAGGAACTAACATCTGATATTCCTAATGTCTCTGAAGAGGCTACTAAGGATTTGGATGAGAACGGTATTATCCGTGTTGGGGCAGAAGTTCGTGAGGGAGATATACTGATAGGTAAAATTACGCCTAAGGGAGAGTCTGATCCTTCTCCGGAAGAAAAGCTTTTACGCGCTATCTTTGGAGATAAGGCTGGAGATGTGAAAGATGCATCCTTGAAAACTCCTCCTTCTATAAGAGGAGTGGTAATTGATACCAAGTTGTTTTCGCGCGCGAAAAAGACAGATAAAAAAGAGGAGAAGGCTGCTATCGAAAAGTTAGACCTTAACCATGAACGCGCCGTTCGGCAATTAAGGGAAAGACTGTTAGATAAACTTTTTGCTATTGTAAATGGTAAAACTTCCCAGGGAGTATATAACGTGTACAAGGAGTTGTTGATCCCTAAGGGCGCTAAGTTTACTCAGAAAATGTTAGCTGAATTGGATTTTGCCAATATCAATCCGTCTAAATGGACTACAGATGATGACAAAAATGAGTTAGTAAAACAAGCTTTACACTTCTATAATATTAAGCTAAACGAAGAGTTAGGTGCTTATCGTCGTGAGAAATTTGCAGTGACGGTAGGTGATGAATTACCTTCTGGAATTGTACAGATGGCTAAAGTTTATGTGGCTAAGAAACGTAAGTTGAAAGTGGGAGACAAGATGGCGGGTCGCCACGGAAATAAGGGTATTGTTGCTCGTATTGTACGTGATGAAGATATGCCATTCTTGGAAGACGGCACACCGGTTGATATCGTATTGAACCCACTTGGTGTACCTTCACGGATGAACTTGGGCCAGATTTACGAAACAGTTTTAGGCTGGGCCGGACAAAAACTAGGCATGAAGTTCGCTACACCTATTTTTGACGGTGCAACAACCGAAGAAGTGGAAGGATGGGTAGCTAAAGCAGAGTTGCCGGCTTCTGGTAGAACGTATCTATACAATGGTTTAACTGGCGAGCGTTTTGACCAGGCTACAACAGTAGGGGTAATCTACATGCTTAAATTAGGCCACATGGTAGATGATAAAATGCACGCGCGTTCTATCGGACCATACTCACTTATTACGCAACAACCTTTGGGTGGTAAAGCTCAATTCGGTGGTCAGCGTTTCGGTGAAATGGAGGTTTGGGCTTTGGAAGCTTTTGGAGCATCAAACATTCTACAAGAGATACTTACTGTTAAGTCTGACGACGTTATCGGTAGGGCTAAAACTTATGAAGCGATAGTTAAGGGAGATAATCTTCCAACACCATCTGTGCCAGAGTCATTTAATGTATTGGTGCATGAGCTTCGCGGCTTAGGTTTAGATATCACATTAGATTAGAGTTTTAAGTTGTAAGTTGTACGTGGTAAGTTTTTCGGCGTACAGCTTATAACGTATAACTTATAACTCATAACTAAAAAGAGCTATGTCTTACAAAAAGGATAATAAAATAAAAAGTAATTTCACTTCGATAACCATTAGTTTATCATCTCCTGAAGCAATTCTGGAGCGTTCTAGTGGCGAAGTGTTGAAGCCAGAAACCATTAACTACCGTACCTACAAACCGGAACGTGATGGTCTTTTCTGTGAGCGTATTTTTGGACCTGTAAAGGACTATGAATGCCATTGCGGTAAGTACAAGAGAATTCGTTATAAAGGGATTGTGTGCGATCGCTGTGGCGTGGAAGTTACAGAGAAAAAAGTACGTCGTGAGCGTATGGGGCATATTAATTTGGTAGTGCCTGTTGCACATATCTGGTATTTCCGTTCGTTACCTAATAAAATTGGTTATTTGCTTGGCCTTCCTACCAAGAAACTGGATATGATTATCTACTATGAAAGATATGCAGTCATCCAAGCTGGAGTTAAGGAAGAGGACGGTATCCAATATATGGACTTCTTAACTGAGGAGGAATATTTGGATATTTTGGACACGTTGCCAAAAGAAAACCAATATCTTGAAGATAAAGACCCCCAGAAATTCATAGCAAAAATGGGGGCAGAGGCTTTAGAGGAGCTACTACAGCGAATTGACTTAGATCAGCTTTCTT